>Ga0209816_1001357_pt1 | contig 18337 bp, 13 predicted proteins | sample CoawatmetaG01DNA_FD_187509 | JGI IMG/M metagenome (GOLD analysis project Ga0209816, IMG submission 187509) | Marine microbial communities from the West Antarctic Peninsula - Coastal water metaG017-DNA (SPAdes) (version 2) | ecosystem: Environmental > Aquatic > Marine > Coastal ... | reverse complement strand
TAAATCGTCTCCCCGTAAGACCCACTGGGCTGCTGGAGTTAGTGCTTGTAGTGCTGCGACTTTATCGGTCATGTGATGTTATCCTTTGATTTCCATTAGTGTGAATTGGGCTACTTCAGTGGCTTTTGAAACTGTTCCGTTTGCACCCCCTGCCTTCACCCATAGCGAGTAAGTTGTTGCGTTTGTTGTTGATGGGGTGTCAAAATAAGAAAAGCCCACAGGGTAAGCCACATAACCAGCAGAAGCAGCGTAGCCAACCGCTTTAACACCTAAGTCTGTAGAGCCTCGTAATAGATGTAGATTTACTGACATATTTGAAGTATTGGCCGCCCAAGCAGCAGTGCTATACATTACAATTATTTTTGAGCTAGAAGATGTTGGGGTAATGGTCGCTGAAAATCCTGTGTTTACTATTGATGTGCTTGTGGTAGAAAACGCTGTTGAACTAGAAGCATGAATCACTTGAATCACTGACCCACTGGGAACACTAGCACTCGTCATACCGCTTAACTGGTTAGTCAATGCAATCGTGCCAGAGCCAGAGACTGTTTCAAGGACGTCTGTTTTTAGTTTAGATGTCATTGGGCTATCTCCGTTAATTTAATATGGTAAGCACTACCACCATGATAGCCATAGCAAGTCCCACTTCCATCTATTTTATAAGACATACCATAAGTTATTGCTGACGTGCTTCCAGCAACAGAAGAAGCGCACATGTGTAAACTACTATAATGCTGTCCAGCCCTGTTTCTATTGTAATAAGAATAAGATGAACTATTTGTAACTGCACCACCTTTAGTTATTACAGCAATTACCGCAATGTCATTAATCGTATAAACCATGCCATTATCTACTTCACAAATTATTAAACTATTTGAAAATTTAGGTGTAATGGATAATTCAAAAGCTGACCCTAGTGCAACATAGCTGGTGCTACTAGACGAAACATGTGCGCCTTGTGTGTGATTGTTGGATACAACCTGCAACACACTGCCCGTAGGCATCGTCACTGACCCCTGACTCTTCAAGTCTAAGGTCTTACCTGCTGATATTTTGATTACCTGCCCTGCTGGGTGGGACAGTTCTTTAACTGTTAGTGTACTCATACTATGCTCCAGTTTCCTGAGTTACCGATGGTAATCGTGTGTCCATCAGCAATAGTGATGGGGCCAGCAGACATACCATTAGTGTTTATTGTAATTGACTCGGATATAACAGCAGCATTGGTTCTAATAACAGATGCAGTTCCAAGTGACGGGCCTCCAGAAGCGGCTCCGATAGCTTTAAATCGACCATCAGCCACAGTCTTTGTGTAATGGTCAGCAACAGTGAATGACTTAAAGGCTACAACCACTAGCTCATCACTCGTAGCTGCCCCTGAGCCAAGCACAATGGAGGAGCCATTACTCGCTGTGTAGTCAGAAGAATCAAGCGTTATGCCGTTAAGCAATACAATAATATTGGCGGTTGTGTAGGAGAGGGCTACAGAGTTTACATCGTTGCCTGTGAAAGTTGTTTGGTTGTTAGTAGCGACATATTTATAAGTCAGCAATGAAGCTGTGCCAGACGAACTTGCAGCTATCCACGCAGACCCGTCATAGACTTTCATGCCGTTGGCAGTGGTATCGAAATACAACGCACCTTGAACCAAGGCATTACCATCGTTGTCTTGACCGGGCGCAGAAGATTTTGCACCTAAGTAGCGATCATCAAATGAGTCTAGTGCTGTTGCTGCTGCGGCTGCTGAGTTAGCTGCGGCTGTTGCAGAGGCAGATGATTCATTACGTTTTGTAGTGGCGGTAGACGCGCTGGCGGCGGCTGCGGTTGCTGAGTTACCAGAAGCAGTAGCTGAGTTTGCAGAAGCCGTGGCAGAGTTAGCACTAGCAGTAGCAGAGTTTGATGAATTAGTAGCTTGAGTGCTTGCAGTGCTTGCACTAGCAGTAGCAGAGTTGGCTTTTGTAGTTGCTGTTGACGCGCTAGACGCTGCCGCAGTAGCAGAGTTAGCCGAATTAGTGGCTGATGTAGACCCTGCGCTGGCACTGTTAGATGAGTTGGTAGCTTGTGTACTAGCGGTTGATGCAGATGCAGCGGCATTACTTGCAGATGTGCTTGCCTCACTCGCCTTGGTAGTTGCGGTAGATGCCTGCGTAGTTGCGGTATTTGCTTTAGTAGTTGCGGTAGATGCTGAGGTTGCAGCTTCACTTGCTTTAGTAGTTGCGGTAGATGCCTGGTTAGTTGCGGTAGTTGCACTTGCTGCGGCTTCTGATGCCTTGGTAGTGGCTGTGGTGGCACTTGCTGCTACGGCTGAGGCATTGATGACCAAAGCCCACTTGTTAGCAGATACGTCAGATGACAATGTGCCAGAGGTATGGGCAACCAAACATATATAAACATTATTGGTAGCAGCGTCTAAAACTAAATCACGCGCAGTAAATGCAGTGTTTGTTGCCCAGTTATTTTTCCACTCACCAAGCTCATTGGCTACCGAAAGATCACCAGCGTTATCGTATGCCAATACTTTATTTCTGCGCTCTGCGACTGTGTCAGTGATCTCTACACCGCCAGCATCAGATACTGTGGTATTGAATCGGATCGTCCTGTCAGCCTGCTCCTGCAACTGCTGAACCATCATTACAAGCTTATCGTATTGTGATTCAATAACCTCAGCATCGAAACGCCCATAGTTCACCAAATCCACACCCTGGGTTAATGCCAGGCTTCGCAGAATAGTGACATTGCCTGTACCAGCAGCAGGGATATTGCCAGTAGTAAACGTGACGTTTCCACCGCCTGCTGCGCCTACACCTGATAGTGTGTAGTGGGTAGAAAGTGTTTTAAGAGTAGTGCCAACGTAAACTTCAACGTCAGCGGCAGCGAAAATCTTAAACGTGTAGGCAAAGACCGATTGACTGCCATTGCCGTTATAGCTTTGTTTGTTTGTGGTGCTGGATACAGTCACTGATGATCTCCCGTAATTATAAGATAACAGTAACTGTTGTTTGCTCGGTTATTAGAAGCTAGGTGCTGATTCACCCCTCTTCCACCAATAATCTTGACCACGCTCTGTTTTTATCTTTCGCTCGTATTTCTTGCGGTTTTGCTTGGCCTTTGGATCAGTCATCTCTTGCAAGTTATCAAACAAAAGGCGTTCAAATAATAATCGTCCATACCATAGGTTGTTACCAGGCGTGTATCGCTGCATAAATCTAGCAGCTTCACGACCTAAGTTGGTTTCATCACCAGTGAAAGGATCTGTTGCAAAGTCAAAGCCACTTACGCCAAGTCCGACAACATCCTCTACTAATGACGCACCTGGCCCCATTGCTGTAGCCATGACACTATTACCAAACCGACTCTTATTGCCTACACCACTAGCATCAATGAAGTCACCAAAGATCCCTAAGCCACCACCTTGCATCATCGCTGCAAACAAGAAAGCCCCATCCATCTGTCGAGGCTCACGACCTCTTGATATTTCCTTCATTTGAATTGCTAAAGCACCCATAACGCTTAATGATATGCCTAACCTAAGTGCGTAAACTCCCACAAACTTTGGGCCACTTCGATACATATGGGTCATAAACTGAGTCATTGAGAACGACTTGTACATCATGGTCATTCTCGCTGCCTCACCTGTAAAGCTACCTCGCTCTTTACCGCCCCATGTTTGGATTGCTCTTACCCTGGCATCAGGCGTTGGCACAGCAAAGTCCATCTCTGTGTTCATCGCCTCAAGAATTTTAGTCACAAGGTTATCCACAGTTTCTGTGGGTAAGTCTAAATCGTGCATATTCTGTGGCCTAAAATAGCTAGTACCACCATGCTCTTCTAGTGGGACAGATCGCATAATCTCCCAATCTTCATCGGTAATGCCGTAACGCCTCATCATGCCTTGAAACTTAGACTCAATCTCAGACAAGGGATTACCCATCTGCCTAGCCAAGTGCCATTGAAAGTCCAATCCAAAAGAGTTGCGTTGCCCTTGAGTCCAAGCCGTTAAGCCTGACGCTCTAAATAAAGTCTCAGAAATCTTGGAAGCTTTGCCTGCTGGATCCATCTCACCACTAAAGCGTGAGCCAACTAATGCCTGAGATGACCACCCATCCATGACCATGCCAAGGTGAGCAGCAAAGGCCCGATCAGACTCATCAGCAGGGTTTAACTGACCGACTGTGTGCTGTAATGATTTAACGATTGGCAGGCCATTAAACGCCCTAGTCATCTTGCCGTACACTGGATCAGTGATCGAGGATATAGCTGCACCACCTAACTGAGCAGCCATTAGCAAGTGTCGAGTAAACGCTGTACCTTTGGCTAAAGATTCTCGGTTAACATCAACCATGTCAGCCGAACCGCTAACCACATTCCACACAGAGTTAACCATGCCCATGTTGCCATCATTATCTGCAATATCACTGAGGTATTTAAACGCCTGGTTGGGGTTTGGGCCTAGCACTTCAAGCATAGCTATTTCGCTAGACATACTGCGAATATGGCCTACCATGACGTTAAAGAAGTCGGGACTACCAAAAGACTCTTGGTATTCAATCCATGAGTCAGCATCTTTAAAGACTAGGAAGCGAGAATCTTGATGACGATTAGCCATCTTGCCATTACCACTAAATGCGCCAGGTACTTTCTTGTTCTGCCCATCCGTAGAGACAGTCTTATATGACTCGCGCATTGCCTGCATTAATTCATCGTCAGACATGATGCGACCATCCGCATTGACCATAGCTTCGCGGTTTAATCTAGGTAAAGTGTATTCAATCCACGCGTCCATGCCTGCTTTTGAGACTTTAACTTGGTCGTGAACTTGAGGCATACCCCAATCATTACGCTTAGGTATAAAGCCGCCAGCGCGATTGTATCGCTCTCTAAGGTACTCTGCCGCCTTAGCGAATGCAGCACCAGACTTAGATGCTTTCTCGTTACCTGTGGCCTCTCCGAATATCTCACGCACTGTGGCAAGTAGTGTCTCTCTATCCTGACCCCAACCTAAATGAGTGGTGTGCAAATTCTGTAGCATATCAGCCGCGAGTGAGTGTGCTTGACCCTCAATGGCAGATGATCGGTTATCAACGTTCGACCAAGTTACATCACCCTTATGGCCTTTTAAGTCTTTAACCAGAAGGGTTAATAAGCCAGTAGTCTTGTTCTTGCGATGGGACTTAATGTTTTTTGTGTTGTTTTCGTTAGCAATGCCCTGCAATACCTTTTGGTACTTATTGCGCTTTGCAATTAACGTGCGATGTTTAGCCGCCTCTTCAACACCTAAAATCTTTGCCTGTTCAGATGAGTGTATGCCTTGTGCTTTAAGCTGGGCCTCAAAGATCGATGCGTCTTGCCTTAGTTCTTCAGCTAATTTAATGGATAGCTTGCCAGATGCTATGGCTTCATTAAAACATTTATCTAATTTGCTCATAACATACACACTCTAATTGATTCGATACCAGCTATGTCTGCGTCATCTTCCATAAGTGATGCTCTTAGGCTTATCGAGTTGCCGTTTTGGTCAAAGGTCACTTGGTCATTAGTCTCGTCAGTTACTATGCGGTTAGCCTCAGCATCGATGGCTTCATTGTTTAAAGGCTCATCTACCTGTTTCAGTTGTGGCTTTAGGCCAGTGATTCTTGGCTGCTTGACTACGTTCTTCTTGAGGGCTTGCTCAGACTTGACCACCAACGCTCTCATCTCTGAAACAGTTATGTCATCTTTAATTAAGCCAACTTTGCGTAGGGCTTTAATGATGATGTTCTTGAGGGTCATAAAGATAGTGTCATTGATCTCTTTACGCGCCATCTTGGAGATGATCTCATCCGCAATTACATCGTCAGCCATGCCTTTATAGGGCGCATCAGGGTTTATGATTTGCTTGGTTTGAGGGTCAATGCCAGACAGATCAATCCACATTTGACGCAACTCTGGGTTGGTCAGTGCTGTGGATTTAATGTCGTTGATAACACCTTGGAAGTCATCACCAAGCGACTTGCGTAAACCATAGTGGCCTATGATCTCTTCTCGCATAACTTGCATGAGGTGGGCTTCATCACGGAATGCTGATGCGTTGATGTGAAGTTCGCCAGTTTCTGGGTTAATGGCTGCTTCAATGGTCTGCCCATCTTTTGAATAACGAATATCACTATCTAAACTTAAATTAAGATCACTCTTGTATTCTCTATATGCTAATTCTTCAATACCCCCAGCCCTTTTTAGATAAAAAGCTGCAATATCATCATCACTGTAGCCATACGACTTTCCATATTCTATTGGAGTTCTAGCGTTTTGTAAGTTTAATGCGTCCTCTTTTGTTTTTCCTGCAATGACTTTTCCCATATTGTTGTCAATAACATATAGGCCAGCATCTTCAAGTCGTTTATTGAAGGTTCCCATTTCGTAATCCATGCCAATGCCATCGTCATCAATTTTTAAAAAATCAAATTCAGTCGCAGGCATTACGCCATTTAGTATGTCCCTTTGATCTAGATCAATTTCCCTTGCTTGATTAACCTTACCTTTTGACGCGGCCTTGGCAAAGTCAGATATTGAATCATAAACCCTACCGATTATAGTATTTTTATAGCTAGGATCTATAGCTTCCCTTGCGTAACGCATATTTCCATCCACATCAGGATTGCCCTCGTAGACTTTAACTTTAATATTTTGACCGCCTAATAACAAGGCTATGCGATTAACCGCAGTCTTAACAGCCATCATGCGAGGCGTGTCTGTAGGCGCAACAGCTATTGCTTGGTTAGTCTCTTCAGCCTTATCAACCACATACTGATCACGGGCCTTTTTAGCTGCGCTATGGTAATCAACTTGATCTGAGTATTGTGTATCAAGATCATCCATCTGCTGTTTAAGGGCGATCATGTCACCCTCATCTCTGCGACTAGCCCTTAGATCGTTGTTAGCGATGTTAGCTTCTTCGTTCTGGCGTATAGTGTCCTCACCAACCGACTTATCAAACTCAGCCTTTTGGATCTCACGCACAGCGTCTAGGTCAGTTTCTTGGTTAAGCTCACCAGTGGTTTCAACGTCAGCTTTGTTTTGCGCTTGCTTTAATTCCCACTTGGTTAATTTTTGATCAGCAAACTTTTGTAGCTGCTCTTGCTTTGCGTATAGGTCTGGATCGAAAGACTCTTCTAGCCGATACCGCTTTTGGGCGATGTAATCCATTGTGGCCCTAGCACCATTGACCTCAACATCAAACAACTCTAAATACTCAGCCTCAATTGTCTTACCTAGTAAGTCATAGTCAACCTGGCGACCAGCTTCTATGTCAGCCATCGCAGTGTTTAAAGCTTTAAGATGGATCTCTAACTCACCTACAGTCTTAGCACCTGTCTCATCGGCAAAAGTCTGTAGCTCTAAAAGGGCTTGTATATCCTTTCTTAGCTTTCTAGTTTCATGGGTATCAGGCAGTTCTTGCTTGCCAACTATCTTATCAAAGCCCCTTCCAATGGCATGGCCTGCTCCACTGAGTAAGCCATTACCGACCCCAGCAGCCGCCATGTTAAATAAGGCTTCTTGCAAGTCATAGGGTGATTCAATCTCTTTTTTGTAGTCATAAACAAATGGTTGAAGTGCTGCCTCAGTAGCAAAGCCAATACCAAAGTTACGCGCAACAACAATGCCCATGCCCTTAATGAAACTAGCTCCAGCTACCTTTCCACCGCCTAAAGGCAATGTCATCATGTTAATGGGGTCTGCCATTGAAGCAACAGCAGCACCACCTAATGTGCCAAAGAACCCAGCATACGGGTCAGCATAGGAATAGGTTTTTTCAAACTTATCACGCAGAACCTTAGCTTGGGCGGCAATGTCTGTATCGATCTCATCACGATTACGAATATTTGCCTCTGGAAATCTAGACTTTAGTGCCTCTAAATTTGGCTCAATCATTGACTCCCAATCAGATAAACGAGCAGCGTTTTCAGCTTGAGAAGTGTCATCCCAAGCCTGCTGCAAAATCTTAGGCGCATTGGGGTTTGTTTGTGGAATAGACTTTGGGCCAAACATTTCGGGGGCTAGATCATGTACCTTATAGACCTCCTTCCATAGCTCTTCATCTAGGTTGCGTTCACGCGAGTTTGATAGATCCTCGTACATAAACGTATCAATCTGTGCGCCACCTACATCAAATGTGCCAACGTCACCCTGCTCTTGGTAACTCTCAAAATCAGTGGGTTCTTGCGCGTTATAAAGAAGCATATTATTTCTCGCTAAGGTCTAAGATAAACACTGTGCCTGCTGCGTTTGTTACGGGCCTGTTACCAAAGTAAACTTGGTATTGACCAAACTCTGAGTGCTGCACTAACTTTGCTTTACCTGATTTAAGATTAGTAAGCATTGATTCTGGCGTGACAGTTCTAGGTCTGCCATTACGACCTATTAATCCTGCCTCTGCAAACCCACCCATCTCGTTTATCTGCTCCATTTTCAAACTGTCGATGGTTGTTTCAAACTGTTCTAACGTCATATTTCGGCTAGGTAGCAATATCTTGTTATCACCATAATCAACAATATTTCCCACCGCTAACTTTATAGCTTGCTCATATAAACCAACATTTAGACCCTCTGGATCTCCAGCCATTAACCCAGCCGCTTCTGCCAATCCAATGTAAATAGTGTCAGCCACTAGTTGCATCGATTTCTCTGCTTTAGTATTGCTTGTTTCAAATAAGCCAGCAGTTGCGTCATAGAATAAAGAACGCGGAGTGTCGTTATTTAAACTAGCTTTACCCGTTAACTTGTAGTCAGGGTTTGCGTTTAGAGCAGATGCCCCAGCTAGGTATGCGTTATAAGATGACTCACCATCGGCTTGGAGGGCCAAAGATCCAACGACTGCCATCTCTCCAGCGTCCTCTTTGTATAAAAGATTCAGCACTTTCTCAGCTTCTTCTTTGTCATACGCTGTAAGAATGTCATCCAATGCTGGTACGCCAATTCTTTTTAAATCATTAAGCTGAGACAGGCTCATTGGGGGCGCGTCTTCACCGATCCACGCAGAGACTTTAATTTGATTGTCTTGGGCTGTGGCTAAAGATTCAGCAATATTATCCTTTGTGATCTTCTCTATTGGCTCACCGCCACCATACATTAGGTAGGCTTGGTGTGGATCAGCAGCTATAGATTGTTCAATGGCTTTGTAAGCCTTTTGAGTTGACTGTTTAATAATAAGGTCGCGGTTATCTATAATGTCTTCAAGTGAATTATTAAGGGCGACTGTGCGCTCTTCTCTAGTCATGCTCATTAATGACTGCACGTTGCTGTAAACATCTAGGGAGATTTCCATTTGCTCTATGTTATCTGGATCAGTTAACTGGCTAATGGTGTTGTTGATTTGACTGAATTGATCCTCGGTCAGAGGCCGACCACTCTCAAGCAATTCCTTGCCTTTTCTAGCAGCTTTCATGGTCTTGGCTTCTAACTCTTTTGCCTCACGCGAAACCCTAGCAATCTCACGATCTACAAGATTCTGATCATTAACCAAATGAGCATTCATTCGATTTGCCATCTGCTGTCGCTCACCTTCATCAAATGTTGGAGGTAGCTCAATGCCATCTAAATACTCTTGCCCACGACCTAAATCTCGCTCGGCTTGGAACTCGCTCATAATTCGGTTGGTGTGATGCTCATGTTGGAATGAGTCAAAGTCTGTTGCCATTTTACCAGCCGTAATTAAACCCACCTCTAAGGCTTTCTGCTGGGCCTCTGCAAACTCAGCCATACCATCAGGGCTTTGCATTAAATCGATCCTAGACTGCTCGTATGCGCCTGACAGGTGTGCAATTGTTCTACGGCCTACCTCACCCCTAACTGCGTTGGTGTTATTCGTTAAAGTTGAATCTGCGTATCGTGTAAATGCGCCCTGATTGGGGTTAAATTTAACTCGGCTACTGTAGTCTTTAGCAATCTTGTCGTGAGCCGCTTGGTATTGCTCTAACATAGTGCTATGGGTAGGCGCACCATTCTCATCAACCCTAGCTTGGTTATAAATCTCATCTTTTGCTGCGCTTGTGTCTCTAGCGAATCCGTTAGATAAGCGACTGTACTCTTCGTCAGTCTCGGCCTTAACGATCTTGGTTTGGTAGTCATTGACCACCTTAGTTAACGCTGAGTTTGTTTGCATCTTAGCTGAGGCAGCAGAAGAGATTGCACCTAGACTAATTTGCTCTGCCCCTGGAACACCTGATTGATTAATGCCTGGTATTTTCACTCGCCTATTCCCCACCAATTATTGTCATTGCCTACTTTGCCAACACCACTAATCAAAAGACTCTCTCCCTGGCTCTTCATTGAACTGGCTTGTGAATTAGATCCTGCTCTCCTAGCTGACGCTGTGCGTCTTCCCTGCTGGGCTGTAAAGGCCATTTCACGCTCTGCAACATTAGCTGCCTCTGCCATCACCGCTAAGGTAGACCCACTGGTTAGATCCACCCCTGACTTTGCATAAGCCACTACTCGCTGACCCTGATCTTGGTCAAACTTATAGCGTGTCCGTCTAAGTCGCTCTTGTGTTTCTAGTTCGGCTAGTTGGGCGTTCTTCTCGCCAGCCTCGCGCATTTCAGAGGCGGCACTACTTGCGTCACTGTACTGCTTGACTGCCCCTGCAATTTGCAGAAATGCCATAAAACTCATAGTTAATCTCCAACGCTCAAAGTGCCAAATAGCGAAACTATATGGCAGGCTAGGGGCAAGTCTTGTTCAATATTAATGCGTCCATCTCGGTCATAGCCTAGATTTTTTATGTTAATGTCTTCAGAAACCACAGGCTCTTCATTGCCAAAATTAGTTCCTGGGGAGCGCACAGGTGGACGCTGTCCATTTATCTTAGGTATTGCAGATTTTTCTAAGCGTACAAATATTTCATTCCACCGCTTAAACTTTCCAAGCATTGTGCCAGCTCCTGCGTTACTGCCAGGTCGAGTCGGTGTCAACTTAGATACATACTTTAGGCCAACCTTTATGTCAGTCGCTGTGTAGTTAAGGGCAATAGCACCGCTAGAAACCACAAGATCGGGGTGTACAGCACCATCGGCTGTAATCTGTACAGTCTTACCCTCAAGATGTGCAAGCCCTGTAACAGCAGATGTTGCGCTGCCAGAGTATGAGATCATTGAGTCTAGGAAAATGTCTGGGGTGTATAGCTCGACATATTGTTTAGTTGCACCACCAATTGTCCGTTTAACAACAAACCAGAACTGGTCAGGCCCGTCTTCTGAGATGACAGCTAGAGACTTATACTCGCCATCAGTAATGTGCCTGTGCCATCCGATTACCTCTTGAGTCGGCTCATAGGTAAGCATTAGCAATACGCCATCAGCGCGTAGGCCCAGAAGCAACGAGTCGGGCACATGGCTGTAGCTTAAAGTTGTTAATCCACCTGTGGTGATGTGTTCCGCTAGAAAAGTTACGTCATCAGACTGAAACGAGTCAGACTCCCACTTGTACGCCACGTTACGAACCTGTGTACCGCTTCGTTGAATAAAGAATACATCCGACCCAACATACGCTGGATGGCCTAGCTTAGATCCATAGCTGGTTTGTCTACGAACATCGACATTGGTAGGTGTGATAGCAGATTCATTACCGCCTGTGACCCTAAACTCACCGCCTGATGTACCGACAATTAGTACACGTTGAGCAGCCATCCACTTGATGTTGTTGACTCGGTCAGATGCAATTGCATAACTAAGTCCATCAGACGCTTTAGCCCCTAGGTCGAAATCCTCATAGATGCCAGTTTTAGATGCCCATAAAGTCTGAGGCTTATGTGATGTGCCGCCATACCACAAGCGTTGCTCGTAAAACACGACCCCTGCTGGGAATCCTCTGAGCGTAGAAAACGCACCCTCTTGCCATAGGTTAGTAGCGTTAGTGTCTGTCGGCATATAGCTCAAATCTTTCACTGTGACGTTAGCTACAGTGGCTGATGCTACGCTATTGACGCGAACCCAAACGACTTCGCCAGCAGCATTGCCAGGGTTAGTGTCTACTTGCCAATCAGTGCCAACGTGAGAAGCGTCAAACAAAGAAGCAGAGGCAGTGAGATTTTGAGTCGCAGCAGAGGTGCTGGCAAAAGTAAGCGTAAGTGACTCGTCTTGGTTGACAGGTAAGAATGGGCCTTTTTTAAATACTTCGTCAGCAAGTGTCCATGTCGCATGGGCTAACCTCGTTAATTTTCTGGGCTTATGACTAGGGTGAACGATCCACATTACATCTGCATTTTGCGCGAACTGTAGTTCATTTACCTGAGAGTGAGTGTAAGTGGTGCTGATCTCATAGGCTGATCCACTAGCTTGGACTTGACCACCATTGGTATAGAAACGGATGTAGTTATTACCGAACTCTAAGACATAGGTCTGGTCTACACTAAACTCAAAAGGGATTAGCCTGGTTGTATGGGCTGAGTTTTTAACCTCGTTTATAAACCGAGTCCCACCTCTTCGCATTGCACCGCCATGAGGCAAAGCCATGAAGTTTTCCATGACCTCACATCCAGTGGCATACTTAGGTGAGTCTGTGCGCCCATAAAGTCTGGGAGATAATTCGCCTGACGCAAAAGAATTAACAATCGGGTTTAGCCTCATGCTCTAGCCACCTCGAAAACTACGGAGTTGATGTCTTCTGAGCCTACTTCTGCCCCATCATAAATTGACGCATCAACCATTGCTGCTGAGGACATTGTCCACATATCGTTTGACAAAGCTCTGTTTTGAGTGAGTGCGTAGGCAACCTCTGCTGCGATTCTACTTGCTAGTGCAAACACTAACGCTGGATCAAATTGAGCAGGATCTGTAATTCGTGCGACAAATCTAATGGTCGCTGTGTCGGTATTGCATACAAGGGTGCGCCCCTCAATGCGGTATGTGCTTGTCTCTTTTAGCTCAAGCACTGATAGACAGTGTGGGTCGTTAGGTAAGCTGTATGCTTTTCCATAACCCCAAACTGGTGCTGTTGATAGTTGGGCTAAGGTCGCCCGTTGAATGGCGCATGACCAAGGGTAAGCTCGTAGCACAGCATCACGCGCATCGGCATAAACGGCATTACAAACATTGGCCTCAGTTGAGCCATCTGACAGTGAGGTGATCGTATTGGCCCCTAGCAGAGCTAATGCTCGGTTACATATTGAAACTTCACTAGCCATATCTCATCCTCGACTTAAAAAAAAGGGGCGTGTTTCAGCCCCTTGTGTTTACTTACTGAACTTAGGACTCAGTACAAAGAACCTCAACAACACATTCGTCTTGGATGCGAGTTGCGCCTGCTACGAATGACAAGTACACCTGATGGGCATAACTCTTGTCTGGACGTAGATCGATCTTGGTCGATACATCTTTACCAATGCCTAAGCCCATCGCGCCTTTAGTAAATGCGAAACATTTACGCTGGGTTGAGTTAAGGTTTAAACGCTCTGAGCGCAAGAACTTGAAACCCATGAAGGTGTCAATGTCGCCTTGAACTAAAGCTTTGATAGAGTTGTAGTCAGCAGACTTCACTTCAGTTGTGTTTAACAAGTTAGACACTTGCTGTGAGCCTAGTACAAAGAAACGCTCTTCTTCGTCTACTTCGTTGCCGTCTAAAATCTCTTTAGTAGAGATCAATTTAGCAAGGGTTAAACCAGCAGAGCCGTGAGCGATCTTTTGACCAGCAGGCAATGCCACGTTTGTTCCAGAACCATCGACAGCGTTACCAGTGGCAGCAGCAATGATTAAATCATCGAATGCACGTGCCATTGAGTTAGCGCCAGACTTGGCATAGTTAGACTCTGGGCTGATTAACATACGAACCTTGTCCTCGTCATCGATGAGGTCGGCCCAGTGATAGTCAGTCATTGTCGCAGTCCTACGAGAGTGAGGTACTTCCAACACTGGCGTATTCGTGTGACGGCTAGATTTAACGACAGCAGCGACATTACCAAGACGTTCAAAGTTAAACTTCTCGCCTGTTACTGACTGCTCGGTTACTGATGCGCGTAAACGCGAACCTTTTTGTGATGCTAGGTGGATTAGGTTGTCTTGGAACTGTTGGACAAACGCTTTACTGATTGTATTAGCCATGAGGGTATCTCCGAATTGGCAATTGAAATTGGCGCTTCGAGCTACCCCAAACGGGACTCTTCACTGGCAATAACGCTTGCTTCAACGAGATATGAGAAACGGCTCATCTAACCCACAGGACTAAGGTTTAGCTACCCTGTTGATTAGATGTTCGTTCAATACTGCTCGGTTATTAGAAATTAAACCTCTTCTGGATATGCTTGTGTGTAGAGCCTTTCCATCTTCTCTACTTCAGCCCTATGCTGAGGGTGATTATTAATATTGTAAGGGTGTTCCAAGTTGCGCCTAACCTCACTGATCCGATCCATTGCCTCAGTGGGTGACAAGGTAAAACGTGTGCTTGACTCAATGCCTGCTGACTGCTCTTCGGTCAAGGTTGCCCCTATGCCAGCCATCAAACGAATCATGCCAGGGTTATTAGCTAGGCCAGAATCGAGTAGGAATTGTTGAGTTTCAGCATCAGCGTAAGCCATGACTGCATTCTTAGCCGCAGCTAACTTCGCATCGTAGGCATGACCCCATTCTTTTTTAAGTAGATCATTAGCCGCTTGCATCTCTGCGTCAGTGTCTTGTTGATCCTGACTAGATTGACCTTGGGTATTCTCTTGCCATGCCTTAACTTGTGCAGTCGATAGCCCGTTGTCATGCGCCCACTCTAAAAAGTCAGGGTCAGCACCATCAACTTGATAGCCATCTTTAGTATCTGGGCGACCAAGACGCGCATACATCGCATTACGGGCCTCTTGCTCATCGCTGGGAAGGTTTAACAGCGTAGGAACCTTGTCGGTAAGCTTTGCGTTAAACGCTGTCCAATCGTCTGTAGAGGCATCTTCGCCTGGTATGCGAATAGAGCCGCCAGCGTATTGTTGTGCGTCTAAGTATGATTTAGCTAAGGTGTTTAGGTCAGGTATCTGCGACAGAGATTCATTACCCCTGTACTCATCAGATAACCCAGAATGCCAAGACTCTGTTGCTACTGCTTCTTCACTCATGTTTCTTCTCCACTACGTTTTTAATTTCTAAATATATGCTTCGCTGCCCTTCTTTAAAGGCAGTTTCACAGGGGTCTGTGGAGAACGAGATCCGATCACCATAGGCCACTTTCATATTGGCAAGTATTCTCTCGCCTGTTTTGCTGCTAAATAATTCTCTAATGTCCTTACTGAACTGATCCATTTACTGTCTGCTCCAAATCGGCTACTTGCTGTGCGCCTGCAATCTCTTGCTGGCCTTGATCCATCTCAGCTTGTGCCTGTTGCTGCTGCTGTCGTGACTGCCTAATCTCACCCACTTGCTCAACACCTCGCAACATATCAGCAGGAGCGCCTAATCTGTCTGAGATCGTGCGACCTGCCTTGTCTACATCAACAATGTCCAACACCTCTGGGTTAACTTGAGCCAGTTGCATGATCCCATCCACTGCGCGTTGAATGCCTGTCACCTCATCCATTTTCTGAGATCGTGCTAATGGGCCTACATACTCAATGTCCAGATCACCTCCTACCTCTTGTAAGATTTCGGGCATTGGTGGCAGCGCATTGCCACGCAACATGGAATAAAAAGCTCGTTCAACAATAGGGTTTAAGAACTCAGACTGTAAGCGTCCAAGAGTCGGGCCTAGCAAACGCTGCATTAGTTCATAACGCACTTGCACCTCAGTCGCGGTCATCTGTGGCCCTTCGTTTAACTCAAGCTGATCACTAAAGAATATGCGCCTTACTGATGCACGAACATCACCTAACATTAGGCTGTCAGCATTCCAGTTGGTTTGATTGACAATCGGCTCTAGGTTATTCATGTCGCGTACATAAGTCACTGTACTGGGACGTAAATCAATCTTGCCTAGTATGCCGTTCTGCATGGCTTTGAGTGGTGGGTCTATACTTTTCTCCCACGCTTTCATAGCCAACTTTCTAGCCTCATTTAAGGTCTTAACATCAGGTCGAGCTACGCAACCAGGGCCAAAGCCATAAACGTCACCCGTAGTCTTAGCCCAACGAGGAACCATGAACGGAAGCTCATAATAGCCACTTTCTTTGCAAATCTTTTTGTCTTCAACGCTGATAAAATAGCAGGCCCACGGACGCATATTAGGTGGCGCAACCATTGCTGGCTCACCCTTTAACTCACGCGGAAACACAGCTTGGACATACTCAAACACTTTGTCAGGATCAGTCTCTAAAGCTTTCATGGACTTCTCGCCACACGCATCGCCAAACTTCTGATGAGCTTGTCGTGCGGTCAGCTTTAACTTACGAAAGACAGTATCAATACGGCCCTCTTCACTCTCAGCAACCACCACCTCAGCTAAGTGACAGGCTCTAAAATTGAAGCCATCGAACTCAGCTTCTTTAGTCTTTACATCAAACTGCAATACAGCAGTGCCAAAGCCCACCATGTCTTGATAAGCCTCAGCCACTTCTGTCGAAAAGTTAGACTTACCAAACTCTTGAAAGATACCTTTGGAGCATTTCTCAAGCCAATCTTTTGCATCTTTGTCTTCGTTTAGCGCGTCTTCACGAAAGCGTAATCCAAACCACTTGGTTGAGGGGCTTGTAAGCGACCCATGAAGCGATGCAGAGAGAATCTGTAGTGCGTGTATGCCCGTAGAATCGTACACCTCAGCAGCCCGTTTAGTGCCTCTGGTGTTAACTGTAATGAAGTCAGTTTTACCAGGCATTAGGTAGGTTGCTAACTCTTCCCACATCGTATCCCAGTTAGTGCGATCACCTTTTAATCGGTCATAACGCTTGAGTAACGCAATCGGTGACACAGTTGGCTCTGCTTGCTTGCCCTTTTCATACACTTCCATTAGCTAATACTCATCAGGTTTGTTCGTTTCGTGTCAGCTTCGCCTAGTAATCCAGCGAATCTAGTATTGGTTCTATTCATACGCATCAGCATTAGTCTGCGCTTGTGTAAAGCTTTTAAGATGACAGGATCAGTCTCAGTCTTGATCTGATTATCAATGTCTTGCATCTCTGCAATAGGATCTGGTGAAGACTGTGATCTTTGTTTTAGCGACCCTAAATCTGAAGTCTTAGCCTCACCATCACCTGTCTTGGTATAAGTCGCCACGCCATTAACAAACGTCTTAGTAATATTGTCACCAAGTTGGACACCTAGAATGTTTGGCTTGTATTCTTGCGTTGTGGTGGTCACTGGCTTACCTGTGCCAATGTCATAGGAGCTTTTTGTCGTAGTCATCTCATCAAAGAAACCAGACTTTTCAGAGGTCACTGTAGGCGTAACGCCAGTTCTCTCAATACCAGCCAGAATGTACTTTGATCTTGCTTGATCCTCTTTGGTAATAACACGATCACCTGAGTACATCTTTTCACTGCCTATCGACTTTTGTTCTGCGGCAAGCTCTGCCTGAGTTGCGCCTCCTGCTAGCCTGGCTTTGTAGTATGCCTGGTTGTAACTGACTTCATCATTGCGATACTTGTCATTTTTTATTGCTGATAAAAGAACACTTGGTATGGTCGAGTCTTTGTTAGACTTAACCTCTGAGTCATAAGTAGATTGATCAAAATTAGCCCTTGGTACTGGCTCTTGGTAAGCTTTCTGTAGGTCTATGGCTCTCTTGTTTGCTGCTTCTGGGCCACTGCCCAATGAAATAGACCCTTGCTCCAATGGCTTTGGTGTCATAGGAGTCTTAACTGGAGTTCTACCTCGCTCGTTAAACTGGCTAACCTCCCCAGTGTTTACTGGTTGTGTAGTCTCGACTCCCATTTCACCTAGTAACTTAGGGTCTTGTGAGGTTTTAGATTGTGCAATGTTATTGATGGCTAGAACATTGTTTGTACTAGAAGGGCCAGCAAATCCAGATTCATTAACCCCATAGCCATCAGTTTCTATACCCATTGTTGTTTTAATTTTATTTGTAGCCAAGCCATTTCTGAGAGTACCGCTTGGCCTTTCTTCTTCAACTTTAGGCTGAGTAATCTTAGCTGTCGCTACTGGCGTAGTCTTTGCTGTAGACTTTATAGGCGTTGCAGGCCGAACAGGTTTATTAACTTCACTAGGCAAGTTAGCTCGTTGGTTCCCATTGCCACCATAGTTAATTTTTGGTGCTTTGGCCTTAGCTTTGGCTTTAGCTTTAGCTTTAGTTGCTGCACGATTACCCGATTCACGCTTAGACCTAGTGTCTGGAGCTTTAGCTTTAGGCGTAGATGTTTTCTTAAAGTATTTGCTAGTGCCGTTATCCTTTTTAGGCGTAGCTTTCTTTGCTGGCTTGTCATTATCACCGCCACCACCGCCACCAC
>Ga0209816_1001355_pt1 | contig 18355 bp, 20 predicted proteins | sample CoawatmetaG01DNA_FD_187509 | JGI IMG/M metagenome (GOLD analysis project Ga0209816, IMG submission 187509) | Marine microbial communities from the West Antarctic Peninsula - Coastal water metaG017-DNA (SPAdes) (version 2) | ecosystem: Environmental > Aquatic > Marine > Coastal ... | reverse complement strand
ACCTTATAACTCCCCTCCCGCCTGCGGGAGGGGAGTTATAAGGTCATGACCCCTGGTCTGGACGCCCCCCTCGCGCAAGCGGGAGGGGGCCGGGGGGAGGGCTAGCCCCAAAGGTCAAGCTTTACAGCTTCACCAGCATCTTCCCCTTATTCCCGCCCGAGAACAGCGCCAGGAACGCCTCGGGCGTCTTCTCCAACCCCTCGAACACCGTTTCCTCGCGCTGCAATCGGCCGTCCTTCAACATCGCGGCCATGTCCCGGTAAAACGCCCCCTGCCCCTGGAAGTCCGACACGATGAACCCCTGGATCCGCACGCGATTGCCGATCAGGCGGGCGAGATATTTCAGGCTGGTCGGCTTGGCGTCGTTATAGACGTCGATCATGCCGCAGATCGCGAAGCGCGCATGGGGCCTGGCATGGGCCAGCGCTGCGTCGAGATGATCGCCGCCGACATTGTCGAAATAGACGTCGATGCCGTCCGGTGCCGCCTCGCCCAGGGCGTCGACCACCGACTGCCCCGATTTATAGTCGATCACCGCATCCGCGCCGAGTTCGCGCACCCAGGCGGTCTTCTCCGCGCCACCGGCGGAACCGATGACGGTCATCCCCTTGGCCTTGGCGATCTGCACCACCGTCGATCCGACCGCGCCCGCCGCCGCCGAGACGAAGACCGTGTCGCCCGGCTTGGCCTGGGCAATCTCAAGCAGGCCATAATAGGCAGTCATGCCCGGCATGCCGAACTGACCCAGATAGGCCTGGGGATCGACGCCCAGATCGGGCAGCGGCTGGACATGTGCGGCGGGCAGCACCGCCTCGTCGCGCCAGCCCGCCATATGACTGACCATCGTGCCGAAAGCGATGCCGTCGGCGCGGCTCTCGACCACCTCGCCGATCGCGCCGCCCTGCATCGGCGCACCGAGCTGGAATGGCGGGACATAGCTTTTCACGTCGTTCATGCGGCCGCGCATATAGGGGTCGACCGACAGCCAGCGATTGGCGATCCGAACCTCGCCATCCTGCAACTCGGGCAGCGCCTGTTCGACCAGCGCGAAATCGTCCGGTACCGGCGTGCCCTTGGGCCGCGCCGCCAATGTCCATGCCTTCATGTCAGTCCTTTCGTCGTCAACGCGAAGGGCCCGGGTGTTTCCACCCGAGCCCCCTGCTCCGCTCAACCGGCGCGTGGTGCGTCAGTAGTTGCGGGTCTGATCGGTCGTCGAGCCGGTGCCCGTGGCGGCCGTGGTGCCGGTGCCGCTGGCCGCGGTGCCGGTGCTGTTCTGTGCCGAGCTGGTCGTACCGGTCGCACTCTGGCCGTAACCGCTCGTCTGGCCGCTGGTCCGGCCATAGCTGTTCGCCTGGCCATAGCGGTCATCGTCACGCGTATTGTCGCCGAACATGGCGCGCGCATTCTCCTCGTCGCGCCACTGCTTCTTGGCTTCCTCGGCGGTCTTGGTCAGCGTGACCTTGTCCTCGACCGACTTCAGCCAGCGCGACGGGATCGAGTGGTGCTGGCCGCCCGCATCCTTGTCGTTCTTGGTCAGCAGGATGCGGTCGCCGCGCACCTTGTCGACGGTGCCGACGTGCGCGCCGTCCGAACCGACGACTTCCAGATGCTCGGTCACCTTGGACAGAAGGCCGCGCTGGCCTTCGCGCTCGGTGCGCCAGCTGGCGAATTCGTTCTGGAACTTGGTGCGGTTCTCGCTGCGATATTCGTCATAATCGCGGTCGAGCGCGGCGATCTGGCCCGAGCGCCAGTGGTTATAGTCATGGTCCTGCTGCGCATAGTAACGCTCGTCCATGCGCGCATCGGCCTCGCGGCGGCGCTCCGCCTCCTCGTCGCCGAACCACGAGCGGACCTCGTCCCCGGCGCGGGCGAAGAAGCCGCGATCCTCATAGTCATAGCCCTGGGGCTGGCGACCATAGTCGCGGCCCGATTGCGGACGATCCTGGCGGTCGTCGCGGCCATAACGGTCGCCGGTATAGCCATAGCCGCGCGACGAATCGCCATAGCCCGTGCTTCGGCCATAGTTGCGCTCGCCGCCGCGATACGCGTCATAGTCGCGGCCATAGCCACGGTCGCCACGATAGGCGTCGTAATTGCCGGAGCGGCCTTCGCCATAGCGTCCTTCGTTGGAGCGGCCGCCGAAATCCTGGCGCGACGAACGGTAGCTGTCGTCCCGGTCATAGCCCTGGCGACCATAGCCCTGATTGCCATAATCGCGCGCGCCGTAACCGCGGCGGTTGTCGGTGTTGCGGTCGTCGTCGAACGCGCCCGCGGCTTCGTAATCCCGTGCGCTGGAATAGGTGTAATCCCGCCCGGAGCCGTAGTCCCGGCCATAGTCGAAATCGCGGCCACCACGATTGGCGTCGCGGGAATAGCGGTCGTAAGCCATCCTAAACCCTCCTGAAATTCGGTCCTGCGGGGGCCGACGCCGCTCCTTTGGCGGGCCGTGCCTTCCGCGTGTTTCAATGAGGAAGATCAAGACATTGTTCCGTTGGCACAGCCCCGCACGCGACGGATGGAGGCGTGTCGCGGGTCGAAATCGATCGAAGATTTTTTGAAGACCATCCGCAAACCGGTGTTGCGCTGCCCGAAATCACGGGCTAATGGCGTCGCTCCCGACCATGGTCGGGTCACGGGGCGGGGCTGTAGCTCAGATGGGAGAGCGCTGCAATCGCACTGCAGAGGTCAGGGGTTCGATTCCCCTCAGCTCCACCACCCCGCCTTTCCTGACATCGCAAGCTCCCGGCTCCGCCAGCGCGGCTGATGCGTTACGCGTGCGATGATCCCCGATCCCATACCCGCCGCGACCCTGCTCCTGATGCGCCACGCCCATGCACCGGGCGCGCCGCCCGAGATTCTGATGGTTGAGCGTGGCGCGGCGCTTGCCTTTCTCGGTGGCGCGATGGTCTTTCCCGGCGGTCGGGTCGATCCCGGCGATCACGCGCTGGTTTCTGCGGACGCAACCGATCCGGCGGATGAGGCCGCCCGTATCGCCGCGATCCGCGAGACGATCGAGGAAGTCGGCCTTCCCGTCGGGCTGAGCCCGCATCCCGGTCGCGACACAGTCGCCCGGTTGCGCGCTACGATGGTGGAGGGACGGTCCTTTGCAGCGGGGCTGCGGGACGAAAGTCTCCACCTTGATCCAGGTGCGCTGACGCCATTCGCCCGGTGGTGCCCCGAACATGTGCCGGTCCGGCGGTTCGATGCACGCTTCTATCTCGCCGCCGTCTCGCGTGACGCGTCCGCCCCCGTGATCGACGGTGGCGAGACGGTGCGGGCCGAGTGGCTGACCGCCGCCGATGCCCTCGCCCAGGCCGATCGTGGCGCGATCCGCATCATCTTCCCCACAAGGCGGACGCTGGAGCGGCTGGCGCAATATCCCGATATCGCGACCGCCATGGCCGATGCACACGCCTGGCCGATCCGGCGGATCATCCCCTTCCGGGCGGATCGGGGCGGCGTTCCCTGCATCTGCATCCCCGACGATCTCGGCTATCCGGTGACGGCGGAGCCCGTCGCCCGGGCGGAGCGCGGGTGATGCGGGCGCTGCGGCGATGGACGACGATCCTGGCCGTGCTCGCCGGACTGACGATGGCCGCGCTGCTGTTCTGGGGCCTGGTGCGGCACCGGCCGCAGGACGTGCCCTGGGCGCCGCTGGACCTGGGGCAGCCGGTAGGGATGTTCACGGGGCGCAAGCTGACCGCGCTGACCCAGGACAAGGTAGCGTGCACCACGCTGCTCGACCGGGCAGGCATCCGCCACACCGCCCTGCCCGCCCGCTCCGATGGTGCGGCGTGCGGCTATGACGATGTCGTCCGCTTCGCCCCCGGCGGCGCGCATGGCATCGGCTATCGCCCCGCCTCGCTCGGTATATCCTGCCCGGTCGCCGCCTCGCTCGCGCTATGGGAATGGAACAGCGTCCAGCCCGCCGCGCGCGAAATATTCGGGGCGGAGGTCGTCGCGATCGAGCATCTGGGCAGCTATAATTGCCGCCGCATCGGCGGGCGCGTGGGCAGCGACTGGAGCGAACATGCCCGTGCCAATGCGGTGGATATCGCCGGTTTCCGCCTGAGCGACGGTCGCCGGATCCGCGTCGTGCGCGACTGGAAGGATCAGGGCAAGGCGGGCCAGTTTCTGCGGCGCGTGCGCGACGGGGCGTGCGATCTCTTCGCGACGACCCTGTCGCCCGACTATAATGCCGCGCACGCCGACCACTTCCATCTCGACCAGGCCTATCGCGGGTCGATGGGCTGGCGCGCCTGCCGATGACGCAGGCGGCGGAGCCCCCCCGCCCGCCGCCCTGCGCGATCAGTTGGCCAGCGACGTGCCGTTGGTGTCGACCTTTTCCACCCAGTGCGGGAAGAAGGCCGGCTGGCGGCTCGACCAGCCCGCCGCGGTCGCCGCCGCTTCGCTGATCGACTGAAGCAGCTTGCGCCGCAGCTCGGGATGCAGATGGGGCAGCGCCGCCGCCGCGCAGAAGACCGAGGGCAGCCACGGCCGAACCTCGGCCCCGATCAACCGTTCATAGAGGAAGCGGAAGGCCGAAAAGCTGGTCAGCCGCCCCTGCCCCAGATCGAATGCCGCGATCGTCACGAACGGCGCCATGAACGGCTCGAGCGATTCCAACCCGCTATCGACCGGGATCAGGTGGCGGATTTCGGGCAGGTTCCGATAGAGCCGGGCCTGGGCGCGGATGCTCGCCGCCTCGACCACGTCGCGCGACCAACGCGCCATCGCATCCTCGCGGTCCAGCCCGATATCCAGCGAGCGGCGGATATAACGCTGCGTCGATGCTGCGAACCCGGCAAATTCCTTCATCTCGGCCAATGTCATCGCGCCTTCGGCCGGTCTGCTCCTCGATCCCATATGCGTTCACCCCGCCCAATCGAAACTGTCAGATCATCATGCGCCATTTTGGTTAACGCATCGCTGAACGAACCGACGGTAAACGAACATGAAAAGCGCCGCGCCGCAACATAGATTGCGACGAGCCGTTATCGCAGCAACGAATGCACGCGATTCGATCGGGCTTGCGACAGGATCGGAAACTTTGTTGCGACGTCGTTCCGACGTCGGTGCGCCGGTGCATAATGCGGGCATGATGGCCGACGGCGCTACGCCACCGGCGACCATCATGCGCGTCGTCAGATCAGCGATCGTCTTCCTGATAGCCGGACGATTCCGCCGGACCGTCGCGACCCGGCTGGGTGTTCGAGGGCGGATCGCTGGCGTCCATCGATTCGTCCAGGCTTTCGTCGAGCTGCGCATCGACGTCCGCAGGGTCCTTTTCCAACTGCTCGGTGATGTCCGGATCCTGTCCGGCATCCTGTTCGGGCGGGCGGGGGCGATTGCCCGCTTCGGCCTGTTCGCCGCCGGGCGCGACCGAAACGCTGTCCAGCGCGCGATCGTCGATGCTGTCGTTCATGTCACTTCCCCATCATCAGTGGACAGGGTCAACGAGCCATGAGGCGCACCGTTCCTGCCGCCGGCCCCGACACCGGGTCAGTCCAGCCGCTTCACGCTAACCCGTTGATCGCAAAGCTGTGCTTCGCCGAAGACGGTCATGAAGGCGATGTCGGTGGCGTCGCGGCCGACACAGACCTTCGCGATCTCGTCGGCGCGAGCCATGCCGGTGGCATCGACCAGATGCCAGGCGCCCTCCAGCCAGAGTTCGGCCACCGCATGGAAATCGGGCGGATCGACGCCGGGCGCATAGGCCGATACGCAGCGCGCCGGAATCTCGGCCGCGCGTGCCAGCGCGACCAGCAGATGCGTGTAATCGCGGCACACCCCGCTGCGCATCCCGAACGTGTCGAGCGCGGTCGTCACCCCGCTGGAGCTGCCCGATTTATAGGTCAGCCGGGTCGCGACCCAGTCCAGCAGCGCGGCCGCAAGCGCGCCGCCGCTCAGCCCCGCGAAACGCTGCCGCACAAAGCCCTCCAGCCGGTCCGATTCGCAATAACGGCTGGGGAGCAGATAGGGGATCAGCGCCCCGCCCAGCGCGCGCGCCGGGCTCGCCGCCAGCGTCTCCAGCCGGACGACCGGCCGATCGACCGCGACGATCGCCGCATAGCGCGCGATCAGCCCATGGTCGGCGCGGACCCAGCAGCGCTGGCCGATACCATCCTCGCCCACCACCGCCGTCACGCCGTGATCGGACCAGATGGTCAGCGACTGTTGCTCCAGCCGCTGGTCGGCCGTCGCGGCCACCTCGACCTGCAACAGGATGTCGGACGGGTCCGTCAGGACATAGTCGAGCGTCACGTCGATCGACAGGCGCATGGGGCACGTCCTCTTCTCATGAAAAAGGGCCCGGCGGACGCTCCGCCGAGCCCTTGAAGGTTATTCCCTCCGACCCGATCAGTCGCGGCTGGAGCCGAACAGACGCAGGATGAACAGGAACATGTTGATGAAGTCGAGATACAGGCTGAGCGCCGACATGATGACCACCCGGTCGCGCATGTCCGTGCCGCGCACCTGATAATAGAGCGACTTGGTCCGCTGCGTATCATAGGCGGTCAGGCCGGCGAACAGCAGCACGCCGACGAAGCTGATGACCAGCGCCATCGTGCCCGACTGCATAAACACATTGATCAGGCTGGCGACGATCAGGCCGACCAGACCGATGGTCAGGAAGGTGCCGAAGGCCGACAGGTCGCGCTTGGTGGTATAGCCATAGAGGCTCAGCGCCGCGAAACCGGCCGCCGTCGCGAAGAACGCCGCCGCGATCGACGCACCGCTATAGACCAGGAAGATGGTCGACAGCGACAGGCCCATGACGATCGCAAACGCCCAGAAGAGCAGCTGCATCGTCGAGGTCTTCATGCGGTTCACGCCCATACTGAGCGCGAAGACGAAGCCGATCGGCGCGAACATGATGACGTATTTCAGCAGGCCGCCGTGCAGGAAGACCTGCGCCGCCATGCTGTCGCGACCACCCCATGCGAAGAGCAGCGCGACGATACCCGTCAGCAGCACGCCCGACGTCATATAGTTGTAGACGGACAGCATGTACGACCGCAGACCCGCGTCATAGGCGGTCGAGCCCGTGGTGGCGGTGGTTCCGAACGGCGCGGCGCTCGGCCGTGGATCAGACCAGTTTGCCATGGTGAACTAATGCTCCTTTGCCCGGCCAGATGCCGGTTGGTGGAAATATCGCCCTCTCCGCGACGCTTTTCAAGCGCAAGAGGTTCCCGCAAGGGCAACGGAATGCGATAGACATGTTTTGTCATGCTCCGCCTGTTCGTCGCCCTTCGCCCGCCCCCCGCAATTCGGGACATGCTCGCCGATGCGATGGACGGCGTGCCCAGGGCGCGCTGGCAGGATGACGAGCAACTGCACCTGACGGTCCGCTTCATCGGCGCGGTCGACCGCCCGGTCGCAGAGGACGTCGCCGCCGCGCTGTCCCAGGTCCATGCGCCGGTGCCGACCGTCCGCATTGCGGGTGTCGGCAGTTTCGATCGCAAGGGGCGGGTCGACACGCTCTGGGCCGGGGTCAGCCCACATGACGCGCTGGCCCATCTGCATCGCAAGGTCGACCAGGCCTGTGTCCGTGCCGGCCTTCCCCCTGAGTCGCATGCCTATCTGCCGCATGTCACACTTGCGCGGTTGCCCGGATCGGCGGGCATGGCGCCCGAGATCGAGGGGTGGCGGGCCGTCCATGCCGGGCTGTCGAGCGCGCCCTTCGCCATGCCGCACCTCGTCCTCTATCAAAGCCATCTGGGGCATGGCGGCGCATCCTATGAACCGGTGATGCGTTGGCCGTTGGGATAAAAGCAAAGCCGTTTTCCGCATTCAAAGGGAGCCTGTCCATGAAATATCTGACGCTGCTGACCATCGGGACCGTCGCACTGGGCCTTGCGGGCTGCGACCAGACCAAGATGGAGACGGGCTCCCCGACGCCGAACGGCGCCAGCGCGACCGCCAGTCTGCGCACCGCCACCGGCGCCGATGCGGGTCGTGCGACCGCCACCGAAGTGGCGGGCGGCCTGCGCATCACGCTCGACGCGATGACCGTGCCGGCGGGGATGCACGGCGTGCATGTCCATACGGTCGGCCGCTGCGACGCGCCGGACTTCACGACGGCGGGCGGCCACTGGAACCCCACCCAGCGCCAGCATGGCAGCATGAACCCGCAAGGCCCGCATGAGGGCGACATGCCCAACATGACCGTCGGCACCGACGGACGCGGTACGCTGGGCGTCGTGCTGCCGGGTGCGACCATGGCCGGGCTGCTCGACGCGGACGGCTCGGCGATCGTCATCCATGCCGGGGCCGACGACCTGAAGACCGATCCCAGCGGCAATAGCGGCGGCCGTATCGCCTGCGGCGTGTTCCAGGCCAACTGACGCGGATGACCACGCCCCAATGACCACGCACCTGCCGACCCGCGCCTTTGGGGGATTCCTGTTCGACATGGACGGGACGATCCTGAGTTCGATCGCGTCCGCCGAGCGCGCCTGGACCGCCTGGGCCGAGCGGCAGGGGCTGGACGTGGCGGCGTTCCTGCCGACCATTCACGGCGTCCAGTCGGTCGAGACGATCCGGCGGTTGAACCTGCCCGGCGTCGATCCGGTCGCGGAGGCCCATGCGCTGACCGAGGCGGAGATGCTCGACGTCGACGATATCGTGCCGATCCGCGGGGCGGCGGCGTTCCTCGCCGCCCTTCCGCCGGACCGCTGGGCGATCGTGACCTCTGCGCCCAAGCGGCTGGCGGAGGTGCGGCTGAGGGCGGCGGGGCTCCCTCTGCCGGGCGTATTCGTGACTGCGGAGGATGCGGAGCGGAGCAAGCCTGCGCCCGATGGCTTTCTGTTGGGGGCGAAGCGACTGGGTGTGGCGCCGGAGGATTGCCTGGCGTTCGAGGATGCCCCGGCCGGGATCGCGGCGGCGGACGCGGCGGGGATGACGGTGGTGGTGATTACCGAAACGCACCGGGGCATGATGGATACCGATCATGCGATGATCACGGATTATGGTGACCTGGCGGTGGAGTGGGACGGGGCGAGTTTGAAGCTGGAGCACCGGGTTTAAACCCAACCTGTTCCCCGGCGAAGGCCGGGGCCCAGTTGCGGTGCCTTATCGGAAGCGCAGGGCATTTGCCTCCCACTCGGGGATGTCCCACCATCTCAACCGAATAGAAACTGGGCCCCGGCCTTCGCCGGGGAACGGCTGATAAACGGACCTCTCGCTCGCCCCCCGTTCAGCCTGAGCGAAGTCAAAGGCCAAGGGACCTACCTTGCCAAGATCACATCGCTGGGCATGCACTCTGACGTCGCTCAGTGCGAAAAGAGGTGGTCGCGAGCCCCCCCTCGCCTCAAACCGTGAAGCTCTCTCCACACCCGCACGCGCCCTTGGCGTTGGGGTTCTGGAACACGAACCCGGCGGTGAAGTCGTCCTCGACCCAGTCCATGGTCGAGCCGATCAGGTACAGGATCGATCCGCCATCGACGAACAGCGTGCCGCCCGGCGTGTCGATCTTTTCGTCGAACGCCTTGGCCTCGGTCACGTAATCGACCGAATAGGCCAGCCCCGAACAACCCCGGCGCGGGGTCGAGAGCTTGACGCCGATCGCCCCCTCCGGCGCGCGCGCCATCAGCTCGGCGACCCGCGCCTCGGCCGAGGGGGTCAGGTTCAACGCAGCGGGGCGCGGACGCAGGGTGGTCGCCATGATCAGAGCATCCCCAGTTCGAGCTTGGCCTCGTCCGACATCTTCTGCGGATCCCAGGGCGGATCCCAGATCAGGTTGACGTCGGCGGTCGCGATCCCCGGCACCGCCGAGACGCGCAGTTCGACCTCGCCCGGCATCGACTCGGCAACCGGGCAATGCGGCGTGGTCAGCGTCATGGTGACGACCGCATGGCCGCCCTCGGTCACTTCGACGCCGTAGATCAGCCCCAGGTCATAGATGTTGACCGGGATTTCGGGGTCGAAAATATCCTTCAGCGCGTCGATGATCCCGTCATACAGCGCCCCGCCCGGCTGGGTCGGATCGTCGGCGGTCGGCTTTTGCGAAAGGAAGCCCGACAGATAATCGCGCTGCCGCTCGGCCGGTGCCTCGACCACGTCCTGCACGCGCGCCTTGGGCGGCTGCTCGACGCTTTCGACCTCTTCGATCTTGAAACTGCTCATCCGAAAATCCTCGTGACCCGCCGGACACCATCCACCAATGCCGCTACGTCATCGGGTCCGTTATACACGCCGAAACTCGCCCGTGCGGTGGCGGGCAGGCCAAGCGCCTCCATCAAAGGCTGGGCGCAGTGATGGCCCGCCCGGATCGCCACCCGGCTCTCGTCCAATATGGTGCCGATGTCGTGGGGATGAACCCCCTCGACCGCGAAACTGACGATTCCGGCGGAGTCCTCCGGGCCCAGCAGACGCACCGAATTGATCGCCGACAGCCCCTCTCGCGCCTTGGCAACGAGCGCCGCCTCATGCGCATGGATCGCGTCGAGCCCGATGCCACTCACATAGTCGATCGCGGCATGGAGCCCCAGCGCACCGACGATATGCGGCGTTCCCGCCTCGAACCGGCCGGGCGGCGGGGCGTAGGTGGTCTTCTCGAAGCTCACCCGATCGATCATCGAGCCGCCACCCTGATAGGGCGGCATGCCCTCCAACAGTTCCGGCCGCGCCCACAGCACGCCAATACCGGTCGGACCGTAAAGCTTGTGGCCGGAAAAGACGTAGAAGTCGCAATCCAGTGCCTTCACGTCCACCGCGATGCGCGGCACCGCCTGGCACCCGTCGAGCAGGATCTTCGCGCCCACGCCATGCGCCAGATCGGCCGCACGGCGGCCATCCAGCACCGAGCCCAGCACGTTCGACACATGGCCCAGCGACACCAGCTTGTGCGCGGGCGTCAGCATCCGCTCCATCGCGTCGAGGTCGATGTGGTGGTCATGGGTCAGCGGCAGCACGTCGATCGCGACGCCCAGCCGCTCGGCGACCATCTGCCACGGCACGATGTTGGAGTGATGCTCCAGCATCGACAACAGGATACGGTCGCCCGCCTTCAAGTGGGTCGCAGCCCAACATTGCGCGACGAGATTGATCCCCTCGGTCGCGCCGCGCGTGAAGACGATCTCGTTCGGCGACCCCGCGCCGATGAATCGCGCGGTCGCTTCGCGTGCCTTTTCATACGCCACGGTCATGTCGGCCGAGCGCTGATAGACGCCGCGATGCACCGTGGCATAGCTGGTGTCATAGGCCCGCGTAATCGCGTCGATCACCATTTGCGGCTTCTGCGCGGTCGCGGCGGTGTCGAGATAAGCCCAGCCGTCCGGGATCGCGGGGAAGTCCGCGACGCGATCGAGCGGAGATGCGGTCGTCATCAAATCCTCCCCAAGCTGCGCTTGGGGAGGGGGACCATCGCGCCAGCGATGGTGGAGGGGCAAGCCCCTCCGGCCCCTCCACCCCTCGCTTCGCGAGCGGTCCCCCTCCCCGCGCAAGGCGCAGGGAGGATTTGGGTGGTCGGCATCAAAGCGCGGCCTCCAGCCAGGCGTCGGCGTCCTCCGCAAAGGCCTCGCGCACCACCTCGTTACCGATCCGGTCGATCGCATCCGCCACGAAGGCCCGCGTCAGCAGCGCCTGTGCACGCGGCTTCGGGATGCCGCGGCTCTGCATGTAGAACAGCGCGCGCCCATCCAGTTCGCCCACGGTCGCGCCATGTGCGCACTTCACGTCGTCGGCGAAGATCTCCAGTTCGGGCTTCAAGTTCACCGTCGCCGTCCGCTGGAGCAGCAGGCCGCGAAGCGACTGCTCGCCATCGGTCTTCTGCGCATGACGCGCGACTTCGACCCGCGCGGCCAGGCTTGCCTGGCTGCGATCGGCAGCGACCGCGCGCCACAGCTGATGGCTCTGGCCGTTCAACGCAGCGTGGCGCAAGGCCACCGCGCATTCTTGGCGCAATTCGCCCTTGGTCAGCAGCGCGCCGCCGAACTCGGCATAGGCGCCGTCGCCGGTCTGGGTGATGCCGCCATCGATCCGCGCGCCCATATTGCCCGCCGCCAGGAAGGTCGCCGTCAGGCTTGCCCCCTCGCCCAGCTCGGCTTCCTCACGCAGCGAGACGAAGCCGTCATCCTGCAACAGCCGAATCGCCCGCATCAGCCGCGCCGAGGCCGCCAGCTTCACCCGCGTCAGCCGGTTGGTCCAGCCGCGCCCGACATAGGTCTCATAGACCTGCGCCGCCGCATCCTCGGCCAGCACGATCTCGGCGGGCAGGTGATTGACCGCGCCGCTGGCGACATGGACGATCTGCACCGGCTCCGCGACCGCATCGCGATCCAGCCGCAGTGACCAGCCACGCCCCAGCGCCTGCCTGCCCAGCGGGTGGTCGCTGGCGTCGATCTGGGTCAGCTTGACCGGACCGAGATTGCTGGCGCTTTCGTCCAGCACGCCGTCGACGAACAGCAACCGCGCGCCCGGCAGATCGAGGAAACGATCCGCGTCCGCGACCGGCGCCGCGCGCTTGCTCTCAGCCGCTCGACGCAATGCGTCGATATCGGCCCAGCGCCATGCCTCTTCGCGGGTCGAAGGAAGATCCAACACGTCCACCATCAATTCCTCCCCATCTCTGATGGGGAGGGGGACCGCCGCGAAGCGGTGGTGGAGGGGCGAGGGGCGAACGCCCCTCCACCACTCGGCTTGCGCCGAGCGGTCCCCCTCCCCGCGCTCCGCGCAGGGAGGATTTTCAGGGCGCGGCTCATGCGTCCACCCCGGCATAGCCCTCACGCTCCAGTTCGAGCGCGAGTTCGGGGCCGCCCGTGCGCACGATGCGGCCATCGGCCAGCACATGCACCCGGTCGGGCTGCACATAGTCGAGCAGCCGCTGATAATGGGTGATCAGCAGCACCGCCTTGTCGGGCGCGCGCATGATGCGGTTGATGCCGTCGCCGACGATGCGCAGCGCGTCGATGTCCAGGCCCGAGTCCGTCTCGTCCAGAATCGCGAATTTGGGGTTCAATATGCCCATCTGAACCATCTCGTTACGCTTCTTCTCGCCGCCGGAGAAACCGACATTGACCGGACGCTTGAGCATGTCCTGGTTCAGGCCCAGCCCATCGGCCTGCGCACGGGCGAGCTTCAGGAACTCGGCGCCCGACAGCGCCGCTTCCTCGCGCTGGGCGCGCTGCGCGTTCAGGCTTTCGCGCAGGAACTGGACGTTGGACACGCCGGGAATCTCGACCGGATATTGGAAGCCCAGGAACAGCCCCGCGGCGGCGCGCTCGTTGGGCTCCAGCTCGAGCAGGTCGATGCCGTCGAACGTCACCGAACCCTCGGTCACTTCGTAACCGGGACGCCCGCCCAGCACATAGCCCAGCGTCGACTTGCCCGCGCCGTTGGGGCCCATGATCGCATGGACTTCGCCCGCATTCACCTCGAGGGTCAGGCCCTTGAGGATCGGCTTGCCGTCAATCTCGGCATGGAGGTTTTCAATTTTCAGCATCAGATTTGGCCTTCGATACGTCATGACGTCGCGGGACGTTTCAAAAATTGTCAAGAATCACCGCATTTGTGGGGCGTAGGGCGGTTTGCGGAAGCGCATGCGGTCGATCAGATTGCGGACCTGCGCGATACGCGCGCGGCGCCCGGCATGTTTGCGATGCGCCACTAGGAAACCGGTCTTGTCGAACCCGTGCTCGGCGATGGTCGCCAGGAACTGCTTGTCGCCGGGCAGGTGCATGATCGCGCATTTCGCCGCCTCGGTCCAGGGACGCATCTTGCCGTTCGTCCGCCGCGACCACCACCGCACGACCATGCCCAGCCCCTCGGGGCCGGCGTTGACGATCCGACCGCCCTGGCGCATCAGCTTCTGGATGGCGGCGTTCACCAGCATCTCGTCACCGACATGCTTCCACTTGCCCACCTGCGCGATATAGGTCGGCCACATCGCCTTGATCTCGGCCGACAGCCTGGTGAAGACATCGCGGTGCCCGACGATGAACTCGCCCCCGAACCACTGGGTGGGCATCGCGCCGTCGCCCAGCAGTTCCATCAGGTTGGCGACATGCGCGGCATCATCCTCGCAATAGGGATTTTCCGCCCAGATATCATAAACATACAGGGCATTCGGATCGTCGCAGCGGATCGGCTCGCAGATGACGAGATCAATGTCGATCAGGCCGACGAAATCGCCATATTCGCCGCGCCCGAATGCATCGATCAGGTCGAGCTTGAAATGGGCCGAGCGAAACGGAATGCCCTCCGGTACGTCCAAGGTGAAGTCGTGCGGCGTCAGTTCGATCGCGCCATCCAGGCCACGACGCTTCAAGATCTGGGCGATACGCGCCGGATCGTTGGTGACGAGGGAAAATTCCATGCCCGCCGCCCGGGCCGACTTCGCCACCGTCGCGGCGTTGCGAACATAGATGTCCAGCGGGTCGAGGGCGCCCGCCTCCAAATTGCTGTGCTGCTCATGTCCGGCGCTGGCGTAGAGCATGCCGTAGAGATGGGGCGTCACCGTCGAGGAACCGATATCGGGCGCGAGCGTCATGGTCGTGCTCATCAGCTTTTCCTTGCTTGGCAAAGGGTCATGGTACGCACGATTACTGATGTTCACTCACGCGGGCATCCATGGGCGCGATGGCCAAGCCAAGGCGGATATGACACGCCGCCGTGAACGACACCGCATCATACCGGACGCCCGGCGCCGCTCCAAGACATTCGCGGGACGCGCTGGGACACATCAGCCGACCGAACCCTCCAAGGAAATGCCGAGCAGCTTCTGCGCCTCGACCGCGAATTCCATCGGCAGCTGCTGCAGGACTTCGCGGGCGAAGCCGTTGACGATCAGCGCAACCGCCGCTTCCTGGTCCAACCCGCGCGACATGGCATAGAAGAGCTGGTCCTCGCTGATCTTGCTGGTCGTCGCCTCATGCTCGATCTGCGCGCTGGGGTTCTTCACCTCGATATAGGGCACGGTATGCGCGCCGCACTGGTCGCCCAGCAACAGGCTGTCGCACTGGGTGAAGTTGCGGACATTCTCGGCGGTCGCCGCCACGCGGACGAGGCCGCGATAGGTGTTGTCCGAATGCCCGGCCGAAATCCCCTTCGACACGATGGTCGACCGCGTGTTCTTGCCCAGATGGATCATCTTGGTGCCGGTATCGGCCTGCTGGCGATTATTGGTCACGGCAACCGAGTAGAACTCGCCCACCGAGCCGTCGCCCGCCAGCACGCAGGACGGATATTTCCACGTCACCGCCGAGCCGGTTTCGACCTGCGTCCACGACACCTTGCTGTTCTTGCCCTGGCAGAGCGCACGCTTGGTGACGAAGTTGTAAATGCCGCCGACGCCATTCTCATCGCCCGGATACCAGTTCTGGACGGTCGAATATTTGATCTCGGCATCGTCCAGCGCGACCAGCTCGACGACTGCCGCATGCAGCTGATTCTCGTCGCGCATCGGCGCGGTGCAGCCTTCGAGATAGGAGACATAGGCCCCCTTGTCCGCGACGATCAGCGTGCGCTCGAACTGGCCGGTATTCTCCGCGTTGATGCGGAAATAGGTGGACAGCTCCATCGGGCAGCGAACACCCTCGGGCACATAGACGAAGGTGCCGTCGGAGAAGACCGCCGAATTGAGCGTCGCGAAGTAATTGTCGCGCTGCGGCACGACCTTGCCCAGCCACTTGCGGACAAGCTCCGGATATTCCTTGATCGCCTCGGAGATCGAGCGGAAGATCACGCCCGCCGCTTCCAGTTCCTTGCGGAAGGTGGTCGCGACCGAGACGCTGTCGAACACCGCATCGACCGCGACCTTGCGCGCACCCTCGACGCCCGCCAGCACTTCCTGCTCGGCGATCGGGATGCCCAGCTTTTCATAGGTCCGCCGGATTTCGGGATCCAGCTCGTCCAGCGACGCGATCGTCTTCTTCTGCTTGGGCTCCGCGTAATAATACGCGTCCTGATAGTCGATCGGCGGGATGTTCAGCTTGGCCCAGTCGGGCGTCTCCAGCGTCTGCCACAGGCGGAACGCCTTCAGCCGCCAGTCGAGCATCCATTCGGGCTCGCCCTTCTTGGCCGAGATATAGCGGACCGTATCCTCGCTCAGCCCCTTGGGTGCGAAGTCCTGCTCGATCTCGGTGGCGAAGCCCCACTCATACTTCTTGTTGGCGGCGGCGAGCGCCTCTGCATTCTTCGTGGCCATCAGGCGAATACCCCCGGACGCGGAGACGCGTCCATCACTTGCGATTCAACAGGATCGGCGGCGAGCGTCGCGAGCGTCACCCCGGAAAAGGCGGCGCGTACCGCCTGATTGACGACATGCCAATGCGGCCGGACGCGGCATTGCATTTCCAGGCTGCAGTCGTGCGCGGCGCCGTCGACGCACGCCGTCAGCGCGATCGGGCCGTCCACCGCCTCGACGATGTCGGCCAGGCTGATCGTATCGGCCGGGCGGGCGAGACGGATGCCGCCGCCGGTGCCGCGCGTGCTCTCGATCAGGCCTGCGCCCGCCAGACGGCTCACCAGCTTCTGCGCGGTGGGGAGCGGCACGCCCGTCTGCCCGGCGAGCAGGGTCGCGTTGCTCCGCCCGCCCACGCCTTCGCGCGCGGCGGCGGTCATCATCACGACCGCATAATCGGCCAGGCTGGATAGGCGCATGATCTCCCAATCGGATGGATTTGATCCGATTGGCAAATGGGCGCGGGGGGCCGGTTCGTCAACCGCGAATGCGTGCGGGAATTTCGATGGGTGTGAGTGGTTCGACCACTTCTTAAGCCCCTCCCGTAGACGGGAGGGGTTGGGGAGGGCAACGCCACAAGCGATGGCCTCGGTGAGACTCCCTGCCCTCCCCCATCCCCTCCCGCCTGCGGGAGGGGCGTGAGTCTCATTCAGCGGCCGATCAGGCCCTGCGCGATCTCGTCCGCCACGTCGGACGCCGGATGGCCCGTCTCCGCCGAACGCTGCCACACCTGCTCCAGCCGCTCGGGGATCTTGGCGATGCGCGCCATGACCTCGGCCTCGTCGCCCTGGCCCAGATATTCCAGGCCGACATTGATGATGCCGCCCGCGTTGATGACGTAATCGGGGGCATAGAGGATGCCCGCTTCCGCCACGCGCGCGCCGTCCTCGCGGGTCGCCAGCTGGTTGTTGGCGCCGCCCGCGACGACCTTGGCCTTCAGCCGCTGGATCGAATCGGCGGTCAGCACCGCGCCCAGCGCATTGGGGCTGACCAGATCGACATCGGCGAACAGGATCTCGTCGGCCGAGGCGACGCTGGCGCCCAGTTCCGCCGCCATGGCTTCGGCCCGCGCCTGGTTCACGTCGGCGATGGTCAGGACCGCGCCGTCCTTGGCCAGCAGCTTGGCCAGACCGCCGCCGACCGAGCCGACGCCCTGGATCGCGACACGCACGCCCTTCATGTCGGTCGCACCCAGGCCGCGCTTTGCCGCCGCCTTCACGCCCAGATACACGCCGTGCGCGGTATAGGGGCCGGGGTCGCCGCCCGCCGCACCGCTCGCCACCGGCAGGCCGGAGACATAACGGGTCTGGGTCGCGATGACCTTCATCCGCTCTTCGGACATGCCGACGTCTTCCGCCGTCACGTAACGCCCGCCCAGCGACTCGACCCCGCGGCCGAAGGCTTCGAGCTGTGCGGTGGTGATGACGTCGCCCGGCTTGGCCGCCAGCACCACGCCCTTGCCGCCGCCCAGCGCCAGGCCCGCCATCGCGTTCTTGTAGCTCATGCCGCGCGACAGGCGCAGCGCGTCGGTGATGGCGAGCGCGGGGGTGGCATAGTGCCAGAAACGCGCACCGCCCGCCGCCGGGCCGAGATGGGTGGAATGCACCGCGATGACCGCCTGCAGACCCGAGGCGGGATCGGTGAACAGGTGCACGCCTTCATGCGCGTCGAAATCGGGAAAGCCCCAGTTCGTCATGCTCGTCCTTCGGTCCGACAAATGCGGAACCGGACCGAGACTGCCGACCCGGCCACCCTATCGGCGAGGATTGAGGGGGAACACGGGCGCTGCAGGGGCCGGTGCCGTGGCCAGGATATGGCCTGAAAAGATGGGGCGACCGACGGGACTTGAACCCGCAACTTCCGGCATCACAAGCCGGCGCTCTAACCAATTGAACTACGGTCGCCGCGAAGGCTTGCGCCCCTAAACGGGATGACGGCCTTTCGTCAAGCGCTCAAAAGCGGCCCCCTCAAAATCTCCCCTGAGCGGAAAGTCGATATCCGCCCCCCGACCCCGCCACAAAGCCCAGCTGCTCCAACCGCGCCGCTGCCGCCGGATCGCCGGGCGTCAGGACCAAGTCGGCGGTATAGCGGCCATCGGGCCGGATGCGCAGGTTGACGCCCTCCGTGCCCCCCTGCCCCGTCATCGGCAGCAGCAGCGCCCCGGCCTCGCAA
>Ga0209816_1001351_pt1 | contig 18405 bp, 18 predicted proteins | sample CoawatmetaG01DNA_FD_187509 | JGI IMG/M metagenome (GOLD analysis project Ga0209816, IMG submission 187509) | Marine microbial communities from the West Antarctic Peninsula - Coastal water metaG017-DNA (SPAdes) (version 2) | ecosystem: Environmental > Aquatic > Marine > Coastal ... | reverse complement strand
TGGTATCTTAGCAACTAACAGTACATTGGATAGTGCAAAATTTTCTTTATTGTTAGATACTCATTCAGGAGAAATTAATTTTTATACTCAACCTTGTCCTGGCTTAGTCGAGTTTATAGAGCAGGGACGAATTAATGATACATCTATGAAAAATTTAATCCAAAAATATTTGGATCCATTAATCAAAAGAAAGGTCGATACAATCGTTTTAGGTTGCACTCATTATGTTTTTATTAGAAATATTATTGAAAATATAATGGGGCCAGAAGTAAGAATAATTGATACGGGTTTAGCTTTAGCTAAACAGGTAAAGAGTGAATTAGAAAAGTTTTCTTTACAAAGTAAATCAAAAGAAAAATATTACTCAATTTCAACGAACAGCATAAATAGAGAAATGAAAGAAATTATTAAATCTATTACTATAAATTCAGACTTTAAGTTTAGCTATTTTGATAGTTGGAGTTAATTATTTTTAATCAATGTAACTCAACCAATGCTCGTATTCTGGATTATCTCCTTTAACTGTATCGAAATAGATTGTTTGTATTTTTGCAGTTAAGGGACCTTTTTTTCCTTTTCCGATAAGCCTCCCATCAAGCTCTTTGATGGGAGTAACTTCTGCGGCAGTCCCAGTAAAGAATGCCTCGTCAGCAGTGTATACCTCATCACGTGTGATACTTTTTTCACTCACTTTGACATCTAACCCTTTAGCTATTGTCATGACTGTATCTCTTGTTATACCTTCCAAAGCACTAGTTAAGGTGGGTGTTATTAACTCACCATTTTTTACTATAAAAATATTTTCCCCAGTTCCTTCAGCAATAAAACCTTGAATATCTAATAATAATGCCTCATCGTATCCATCATTAGTTGCCTCTTGGTGAGCTAATATAGAATTCATATAATTTCCATTAGCTTTGGCTTTTGTCATTGTACTATTTACATGATGCCTAGATAAAGATGATGTCTTAACCTTAATACCAGAATCAAGAGCTTCTTGACCCATATAAGCCCCCCAACTCCATGCGGCGACTATTACATTTGTCGACAATTCTTTTGCGGAAATACCCATTGCTTCGGAACCATAAAATGCCATAGGTCTTATGTAGCCAGACTTTAAATTATTTTTACTAATTGAATCTTTATGGGCCTGATTTATTTGAGCAGGAGTAAAAGGTATTTTCATACCTACTATATGGGCAGAATTAAATAATCTTTTTGTATGATCTTCTAACCTAAAGATGGCGGGACCTTTTTTTGTTTCGTAAGCTCTTACACCCTCAAAAACACCTAAACCATAGTGAAGGGTATGAGTAAGTACGTGAGTTTTTGCTTCACGCCAAGGCACAAATTTATTATTAAACCAGATAAACCCATCACGATCTTCCATTGTCTGTGGTATTGCCATAGTGCCCCTTTAAACTTTCAATAAATTTCTTTGTCATATCCCAGGATATCCTGAATGACTCTTAGTTAGCATGATAAAATGAATTTAAACTTTTAAGAAACTATACATGAATAAATTTTTTGTTATTTTACTACTATTATCAACTTTATTGTCTTGTTCGGACAATAATTTGATTTTTAATGGATCAAATTTAACAGAGGCTAAATTTGATTCTTATTTTGAACTGACTTCACACAAGGGCGAAAAAAAAACTATAAACGATTTTAAAGGCAAAGTTGTTGCAATTTTTTTTGGTTTTGCTAGTTGCCCTGATATATGCCCTACGACGATGACTGAGCTTAAAAATATTAAATCTCAGCTAGGAGAAAATGCAAATCAATTAGAAGTTTTATTTATTTCACTTGATCCTGAGAGGGATACACAAGAGGTATTAAGCGAATATATGCCTTCTTTCAATTCTTCATTTATTGGCCTTACTGGCACTATAGAAGATATTGAAAAAGTTACTCAGCAATTTAAAGTTTATAGAAAAAAAGTTATACAAGGAGACTCCTATACGATTGATCATTCCTCCGGCATATATCTATTGGATAAAGAGGGGAAGATTAGGGTGCGCCATCCTTATGGCTCAAAGGTTAAATTAATTGTTGAGGATATTGAGAAGCTAATTTAGTCTAACCTGTATAGCTTAAATCCATTTTCTTTTAAGTACAATTCTGCTTCTTTATAATTCGGAAATAATAATTGGACTTGCTGCCAGAAATTACTTGAATGATTCATGAATTTTAAATGAGACAATTCATGACAAATTACATAATCAATTACATATTGAGGAGCTTGAATTAAACGCCAGTTTAGCCTTATCTCTTTTCTGGAATTGCAAGTTCCCCACCTAGTTTTTGCATTTGATATTAATGTCGCTTGCACTTTTAAATTATTTTCATTACAAAAATATTCAACTCTTTCGGAAAAATATTTAAGAGCATATTTCTTTATCCATATAAGAAAAATTTTTTTTAATTTAAGCTGGTTTGATAAATTTTTAAAGCTTATAAAGCATCGATCTCCCTCAATAAATATGTTGTTAACGCCTGTTCTTAATGAAATTACTATTTCATTATTAAAAATTTTAAATTTTTTTCTATTATGAATCTCAAAAGGTGCTTCATTGTGAATTGTAAGTAATAATTTTTTCTGGATCCATTTAGATTTTTTTTGAAGTAATTGATTAATCTTATAGTTTGCCATTAAGATTGGCGCATTAACAACAAGACCTTTTGGTGTAATCTTTAAACTAATAGAGCGCCTATATTTTTTTATCAATTCATAATTAATGTATGAACCATCTTGAAGCATTAGTTGCTTAGTGCTAGATAGATTAAACATTTATTTTTAACATTTCTGATTCTATCCAGTCTTTAGCAACTTTATTTGCCTCTCCTGAGGAAATGGTGGATGTATCAATAGCTAATCCTATTGATACTGTAATTTCACCTGGCTGCTTTATAAATGAATTTTTAGGCCAAAAAGATCCAGCATTATGTGCTACAGGGATGATATTTATTTTAGCTTTTTTTGCTAACCAAGCACCACCGATATGATATTTACCAATTTCTTTCGGCTTTATTCTAGTACCTTCTGGAAAAATAATAATACAAAACCCTTTATTTACTCTATCAATACCCTGTTTCAACATTTGCCCTAAAGCCTTTTTCCCTGCTTTTCTATTTATTGCAATAGGAGATGTCATAGCCAATCCCCAACCAAAAAAAGGAACCCACAATAGTTCTCTTTTAAGAACCCAAACTTGGGGCGGAAAAATTTTTTGAAAGGCAAGGGTTTCCCAAGCTGACTGATGTTTAGATAGAACCATAAATGGCTTTTTAGGTATATTCTCGAGCCCAATTACTTTAAAATTTATTTTACAAGAAATTTTCAGCCACAATAACATTGTCTTAGCCCATAAAGAAATAAATTTGTAACGAGTAATTGCTGATAAAGGAAAGGTTAAAATTGAAAGAATTGTGAAGGGAATTGTGAAAGACCACATACCTATTTGAAAAATGAAAGATCTTAATAAAATCATTTATTTCTTTAAGATCTTATCAACTGCTTGTGAAAGGTTATTAAAAATCCATGTATTTTTTGGATAAGCTTTACTTACAAAAGTGTCTTCCCCTTTTCCAGTTTTAACTAAGATTGGTTGGGCACCAACAGATTGGTAAGCCTTTAAATCTCTTGTTGCATCGCCAACCGCAGGGATATTTTTTAAGTTAACACCAAAACGAGTGCTTATTTCTTCGAGCATTCCGGATTTAGGTTTTCGACATTTACAGTTTGCATCTTCAGTATGTGGACAATAAAAAATAGCATCAATGTGACCTCCAACTTGTGCCAATAAATCCAACATTTTCTTATTAATTGCATTCATTGTTTCGATATCAAATAAACCCCTTCCTATACCTGATTGATTAGTCGCAATTATAACGCTAAATCCATGTTGATTTAATCGTGCAATTGATTCTAGGCTATCTGGAATAGGAATCCATTCGTTAGGGTTTTTAATGAAATCTGCACTGTCTTGATTAATTACTCCATCTCTGTCTAAGATAATAAGTTTCATTTTTTTAATTAGCCAATTTTGAAATATCAGCCACACTATTTAAGGAAGTATGTAGGTGTTTTAATAAATTATGTCTATTCATTTTTATCTTTTCATCTTTGGAATTAACCATAACATTCTCAAAAAATTCATCAATAGGGTTTTTTAAATTTACTAAAGAATTTAAGGCACCAACGAAGTTTTTCTCACCTAGGTCTTCAATGATTATAGGATTAAGTTTTGTTATAGTTTTGAAAAGTCGAATTTCCTCTGTCTCCGATAAAAGTGATTCATCAACTTTTCCAATCGACCCAGTATATTTTTTTAGTATGTTTGAAACTCTTTTATTTGCTGAAGCAAGATCTTTAGATTGTTCCAAGTTGCTAAATTTTTTAATAGCCTCTAATTTTCTAACAACATCATTTAGACGGCAAGGCTTTAAAGAAATAACAGCATCAACTTCATTTGATGTGAAATTTATATCTTTAAGATAGTTTGATAATCTTTCATAAATAAAAGTTTTTAAACTATTACCTGAATCTTTTTTATCTTTTGGGGTATGTTTATCAATTAAGTTTGAAAAATTAAGCGGAATATTTTTTTCTAGTAGTATGCGTATTATTCCAATAGCATTCCTTCTTAAGCTAAATGGGTCCTTATCTCCAGTTGGTTGTTCATTAATTGAAAATAATCCAATCAGAGTTTCAAATTTCTCCGCTAAAGCAGCACGGTCACCAAAGGAATTTCTTGGTAATGAATCTCCTGAAAATTTTGGTTTGTAATGATCTTCAATTGCTGATGCTATATTCTTATATTGAACATCTTCAGAAGCATATATTGCCCCCATAACTCCTTGAAGTTCTGGAAATTCAGCAACCATATGACTTAAAAGGTCCGCCTTGGATATTAAGGCAAATTCTACATAGTTAATATCTTCTTTAAATTCAAGCTCTTCTGAAATATATTTTAATATTAATCCAACTCTACCAGCTCTTTCCGCTTGAGTACCTAATTTATTATGATAAACAATTGAGCTAAGTTTCTTTGATAGTGACTTAAGAGATTGTTTTTTATCTTGGTCGAAAAAGAATCTAGCGTCAGCAAGTCTAGGCCTAATAACTTTTTCATTACCTTGTATTATGTTTGTTGGATCTTTCGGTGTTAGGTTTGAGACTATTATAAAATGATTTGTAAGCTGATTACTTTTATCAAACAATGGAAAATACTTTTGATTAACTTTCATAGTTAAAATAAGGCATTCCTGAGGAATCTTTAGAAATCTTTCCTCAAATGATCCAATTAATATATTTGGCATTTCAACCAAAGCAGTAACTTCATTCAATAAAGCCTCATCGTCAATAATATGAAGTTCTTCTTTAAATGATTTAGCAGCTAAAATAATATCTGTATATATCTTTTCTTTTCTTTGGTTGAAGTTTGCAATAACTCCACCTTTTTCTAATAATATTCTTTCATAGTTATCTGCATGATCAATATTTAAAAGCTTCTCTTTAGATTCAAAGCGATGTCCTAAAGATTTGTTATTGGCTTCGAAACCAAGCAAAGATACTTTTGGTATTTTTTTCCCATGAAGTACCAGTAAGTTTTTTATAGGTCTTACAAAATTTACAGAAGTCCACCCATCTTCTAATTGATAAGACATCATTTTTTTAATAGGAAGTTGATTAATACAATCATTGATTATTTTAGACAAAATGTCTTCAAGGTTTATACCGGCAATATTTTTTTCAATGTATAAGATTGTCTGACCTTTCTCATCTTCTTTTTTTATTCTTGATATAGCTTCATCTGTTTCATTGAGGGATTGTAATTTTTTTGATAAGGCTTGTGTACTTTGCCCTTTCTCATCAAAGCCAATTTTTTCTGGCATAAGTTTAATTAATTTTTTTTTATCTTCACTTCTATCTGCAACATTTAATATCTTAACCCCAAGTCTTCTTGGTGTTGAAAAAACTCTCATATCAGAATCATTGACGAGGCTTTGTTCTTGTAACCCTTGCATCAGTAATTGACCAAATCTTTGCCCAAGCTCTTTAAGTGAAATAGGTGGTAATTCTTCAGTTATAAATTCAATAAGTAGTGTATCTAATTTCAATTTTTATCTCTTTTAGAATCTAAAAATGAGATAACTTCTTCTGCATGCTTTTTGTCTGCAAGAGGAAAGCCTAATTTTTTTCTGCTTTCTAAATAAGAATTAGCTACTAAGCGGGAGATTACTCTAATTCGGCCAATATAATCAGCCCTCTCAGTTACGCTGATGACGCCTCTAGCATCTAGCAAGTTAAATGTATGAGCTGCTTTTAAAACTTGCTCATAAGCAGGTAGAGCTAAGTTATTTTCAACTAAGTAGACTGCCTGTCTTTCATGTGATGAAAAAGCAGTTAATAGAAACTCTGAATCACTGTGCTCAAAGTTATAGGCACTTTGTTCAATTTCGTTTTGAAGAAATACATCCCCGTACTTTAAATCTTTAGTCCATCTTATATCGTAAATACTATCAACATCTTGAATATACATTGCCAATCTTTCCAGACCATAAGTAATTTCTCCTGTAATGGGTTTGCAGGCAATGCCTCCTACTTGTTGAAAATAAGTAAATTGAGTAACTTCCATACCATTAAGCCAAACCTCCCACCCCAAACCCCAGGCACCTAAAGTAGGATTCTCCCAGTTATCTTCTACCAATCTGACATCGTTCTTTTTGAGATCAAACCCAAGATTTTCTAGAGAGTTCATGTACAAATCGACTATATTCTCGGGTGATGGTTTTAGTGCAACTTGAAATTGATAGTAATGTTGAAGCCTATTTGGATTCTCGCCATACCGGCCATCTTTTGGTCTTCTGCTAGGTTGTACATAGGCTGCTTTCCATGGCTCTGGTCCAATAGATCTAAGGAAAGTTGCTGTATGAGATGTTCCAGCACCAACTTCCATATCATATGGTTGAATTATGGCACACCCATTGTTACTCCAATATTCTTGAAGGTTAAAAATAATTTCTTGAAAAGTTAGTTTCATATTTTATTTTTTTTATTAAGTTTGTATTTTACTATTTTTTTGAAACACATCAAAGAATTAGAAGTTTGTAAAATTTTTATTTAAAGAAAAATTTTTTAAAATTTAAAAATATACTGAATTTAATATGTAATAATAAAATTAGAATACATAAAAAATAAATTATAAAATTATTGAATAACATATATGGCGTTGCTCCAGTATAACCCTGAACATCATACCTGAGTTCGCCAGAGGTAAATTGCGGTAATTTTTTTAATACTTCGCCATCCCGGCTAATAAAAGCCGTTACACCAGTATTTGTAGATCTTATCATCATTTTTTTATTTTCAATTGCTCTTGCCTGAGAGATTTGTAAATGCTGTTCAGCCGCAATAGATTTACCATACCAAGCATCATTACTTATGTTAACTAAAACATGAGGTTCGCTAGTATATTTATCAAGCGAAGCAATTTCATTACCAAAAACGTCTTCGTAACAAATATTTATTGCAAAACGCAAATCTTTAATTTTAAATAAGGGCACTGATTTTTGTTTTCCTTTACTTAAGTTGGTAAAAGGAATATTTAACCAATTTTGATATACATACCCCAAATATTTTTTTAACGGTATGAATTCACCAAATGGAACAAGGTGATTTTTACGATACGATACCCTATAGTCTTTTCCAATGAGGAATGCTGAATTATAGTATCTGCCCATATTCTCTTCAATTGCACCAAAAATAATATGCCCATTATTATGTGCGACATGATTTTGTATTTTTTTTATAAAACTTTTTGGTATTGTATTGACCTCAATTGGAATAGAAGTTTCCGGAAGGATGATCAAGGAAGCATTACTATCAAGTATTAGTTTCTGATAATGATTAAGAGATTCGTTAACCATATTTATATTCCATTTTTTATCTTGAGAAATATTGCCCTGAATAAGTGATGTGCTTAAAGTTTTCCCTATAGGCATTGACCATTCAACACCTTTGAGATATTGGCCAAATCCCCAAATAAAAAAAATAAAAATTAGTAAATATAATTTTTTTGAATTCTTTTTAAATAATTGAAAAATTAAAACAGCTGTTAGCACAACTAGAAATGAAATTCCATGAATACCCAGAATCGGTAAATAACCAATTAATGGGCTATTTGGAACTTGAGTATAGCCTAGTGAGAGCCATGGAAAACCAGTAAAAATAACACTTCTTAATAATTCAATTAAAGTAAAAAAAGCGGGTATAAAAAAAATATTATTTCTGTATTGACTGAGTAAAGAAAAGGGCAAGAAGAAAAGGGCAAGAAATAAACATAAGGACAATGTTGAAACTAAAGCAATAAAAGGCGGCATCCCTCCGAATTGTTGTAAGCATATATAAATCCAATAAATACCAATAACAAAAAAACCACTTCCAAATGCAAAGCTTTTTATATTTGCTGATTCATTTTTATTTGTTATGTAAAGGAGCCCAATAATGGATAAAAATATAAGTGGGTAAAAACTAAAAGGCGCAAAAGCGTAAACCGAGAGCGCACCCAGGAAAAAAGGTATTAAATAATTACGGAGAATAACTTGAAAGATCATAAATGTACTATTTTATATTAACCAAATAGTACTTTAACTTTAATAAAGCTTAACGACTAGCCTAGAAAACGCTATTAGGCCTCTCAACATCATATTTTTTTGCTTCAATAACAGTTGTTTCATCAACTTCATTCATAAAGACCACAGATTCAACATAGCCATCTACAATATCTAATTCAGTTGTTGGGAAGTATTTACCATTTTCATCGGTATTAATATTGTGGTAATACCATGTCCTTGCGATCACATCATTGCTTGATTTCATTTTTAACTCTATTCTTTTTGCTGGCTCACCTAGGATGTTAATAATTTCGTCAGGGGTTAAGATTCCGATTTTCTCTACAAACTTGATATCCATTGTCGGAAGCTCAGTCATGATAGGATTTTCATCAACTTTTTCATCAGCTTCGTGATGATTAGCAAAAGATAACGTCCAGTTTAAAATGAAAAGAATGGTTATTAAATATTTCATATTTATACTCTTATTTTTTTAAAGTTATTCTTATGAGTACAAATAATGGAAGTTAGTTCAAAAAATCTAACTTTTGGGTTTTGGTAAGTCAATGTTAATAAGAATAGAATGAATTTGGCGACTATCAGCCCTTAAAATAGTAATGTCAAAACCATCAAAAGAAACTTTTTCATTTCTTTGAGGAAGGTAACCAAATTTTTGAGTAATTAGCCCACCAATAGTTGTGAATTCTTCATCGCTATAATTTGTAGCAAAGTAATCATTAAAGTCGGATATTTCGGTACCAGCCTTTACTCTAAATTGCCTTTCTTGATCTTCAATAATGTTATCTTCAGTTTCATCATAATCAAATTCATCTTCAATATCACCAACAATTTGTTCTAAGACATCTTCGATCGTTACCATTCCAGCAACACCACCATACTCATCTACAACAATAGCAATATGATTCCGATTGGTTCTAAAATCTTTAAGTAGAACATTAAGACGTTTTGATTCTGGAACAAAAATGGCAGGGCGTAAATTATCACGTACCTCAAATTCCTCACCAGAAGTGAATCTCAATAGGTCTTTAGCTAGAAGAATTCCAATAACATTGTTAATACCTCCTTCAATTACAGGAAATCGCGAGTGGCTTGTTTTAATCACAAAAGGTATAAATTCTTCAATTTTTTTTGAAATATCAATAACGTCCATTTGTGACCTTGGAATCATTATATCTCTGACATGCATTTCTGAAACATTCAACACCCCTTCTAGCATCATTAATGCATCAGAGTCCATCATGTTTTTGTCAAATGCTGATTTTAAAATATCTGCGAGCTGCTCTTTATCTTTTGGCTTGAGCAAATAATTCTTTATTTTCTTTATGAGTTCAGTTTTTTTCTTTTTCATATAATAAAATTTTAACTATTTATGTAGGGATTTTGAAATCCATATTTCTTTAAAATTTGAATTTCTTTCTTTTCCATTTTATCAGCATCTATTTTCTTATCATGACTATAGCCTAAAAGATGAAGATAACCATGAATTAAAAGATGAGCATAATGCGATTGAATTCTTTTATTTTGATTACTGGCTTCATTTTTAATAACCGGATGACAGAGAATAATATCTCCGATTACAGGATTTTCAGAAAGCAAAAAAGATAAAATATTAGTTGGTTTTTTTTGATTTCTATAATTATAGTTTAAAGATTCAGATTCTTTTTTATCAACAATTCTGATTGTGATACTAGAATTTTTTTTAAATACAGAGCTTAACCAAAGCCTACAATCTTTTAGTTTCAATATTTTATTTTTGTGAAGAGTGTCTTGGATGCAGATAGAAATATTATCTTTTTTTATCATCAATTTTTTTCATGTTGTTATTTTTTCATATTTTTCGTATGCAATAATTATTTTTTGTACTAGTGGGTGTCTCACTACATCTTCTGCTGTGAACTGGGTAAATTCAATCCCTTTAATTTTTTTTAGAATTTTTTGTATTTCAATTAAACCACTTAACTGCCCTTTGGCTAAATCGATTTGGGTTACATCTCCTGTTATTACTGTCTTTGTCCCAAAACCAATCCTAGTTAAAAACATTTTCATCTGTTCTGGGGTGGTATTTTGTGCTTCATCTAAAATTATAAAGCTTTTATTTAAAGTTCTCCCTCTCATATAAGCAAGCGGAGCTACCTCTAAAATGCCTTTATCAAACATTTTTGTAACAGTATCATATCCAGCTAGATCATATAGAGCATCATAAAGAGGTCTAAGGTAAGGGTCAACTTTTTGCGCTAAGTCACCAGGGAGGAAGCCTAATCTTTCCCCTGCTTCAACTGCAGGCCTAACCAAAATAATTCTTTTAATTTTTTCACGATTAAGTGCATCAACTGCTGATGCAACAGCCAGGTATGTTTTCCCTGTTCCTGCAGGCCCAATTCCAAAATTAATATCTTGATGTTGAATATTTTGTAAATACTCAATCTGCCTAGGAGTTCTACCTTGTATTTCATTTTGTTTTGTCAGAAGCTGTGGAGATTTTTGTTGGTCTGAATGATTTATTTTATTTACCTGAACTAAGCTGAGCTGTATATCCTCAGGATTAATTGGTTTAGTTGATTTACTATAAAAATCTTTTATTAGATTATAGCCAAGCTCCGTATTGTTCTTATTTCCATTAAGAATTAAGCTTGAGCCTCTTCGGCTAATTTCAATCTCGAGGCCAGTACTTATTTGCTTTAGATTTTCATCAAAAGGACCGCATAAATTTGATAGCTTATTATTATCATCATCAGGCAGTTTTAAGTTTTTTTTAATCAATTAAGAATTATCCCTTGAATATTTTTATCTAAAATTTTATCAATTTTGACTTTAATAAATTGATTCAATAATGATTGATCACCTTGAATTTCAACTATTCTATTATTATCTGTTTTGCCTACCAATATTCCAGGCTTTCTTTTTGAAATACTGTCGATTAAAATTCTTTGCGTTGTACCTAACATTTTTTCTGTGAAAATTTCCCCTTGATATATATTTTCTGTTTGAAGTTCATGCAGGCGCTCTAATTTGTCCTGATGAGGAGTTAAGTCTTCCAAATAAGATGCAGGTGTTCCAGGTCGAGGGCTATAAATAAAGCTGTAAGAATAATCAAACTCTAACTCTTTCATGAGCGATATTGTTGAGTTAAAATCTTTTAAAGTTTCAGTAGGAAATCCAACGATAAAATCCGATGTGATTGATATATCTGGACATTTCTCTCTTAATTTTCTTATGATGGATTTATATTCTAAGGTTGTATAATTTCTCTTCATTGCAGATAAAACTCTGTCAGAGCCTGCCTGAATTGGTAGGTGAATCATTTTAGCTAGCTTATCTATGTTGTTAAAACAATCAATTAACGCATCATTCATTTCATTAGGATGGCTTGTACTAAATCGAATCCTTTTAATTTCACTTATTTCTGAAACATATTCTATTAAAGTCGCAAAGTCAGCTATCTCTCCGTTATCCATCAAACCTCTGTATGCATTTACGTTCTGACCTAGTAAAGTAATTTCACTTACACCTTTAGCTATAATTTCTTTTAAGATGTCATTTAGAGGCCTTGATACCTCTTCGCCTCGAGTATATGGGACGACACAAAAAGAGCAGTACTTGCTACAGCCTTCCATTATCGAAACCATTGCAGATGGCCCTGAAGATATTGGTGTGGGAAGGCGGTCAAATTTCTCAATTTCTGGGAATGATATATCTATTTGTGGCTTCCCTTTTTCTTCTCTTGCTTTAAGGAGATCAGGAAGTCGGTGGAGTGTTTGAGGACCAAATACTACATCTACATAAGGAGCTTTTTTAATTATATTAGCGCCTTCTTGGCTTGCTACACAACCACCAACTGCAATTCTTAAGCTTGGATTAGCTTCTTTTAATTTCCGGATTCTTCCAAGGTCACTATAAACTTTAACTTCAGCTTTTTCTCTAATTGAGCATGTATTTAAAACAATAAGGTCTGCATCTTTTTGCTCTGTTGTTTGAATAAGTTTATTTTTATTTGCCAATACATCATTGATTTTTTCAGAATCATATTCATTCATTTGACACCCAAAAGTTTTTATAAATACTTTTTTTTCCATTTAATTTTCTTAAGTTAAAGTTTTAAAAAAGTAATTATAGCTTTATTTAATGCATTTTTAACTGTTACTGTATATAAACAACTGAATAGAGTAATATTTTGTAATGGAAAGTTTCCCAGTATTTATAAATTTAAAAGAAAAACCTGTAACTGTAGTGGGTGGAGGAGATATTGCTTTACGTAAAGTAAAATTATTGATTAAAGCAGGACCTAAAATAACTGTAATATCAAGAGTTTTATGCAAGGAGTTAAAAGAACTTCTGAAGAAGCATAATCAAAAAATGATAATAAAAAGCTTTCAGGAAAGTGATTTAAAAAATCCTATTTTAATCATTGCTGCTACAAATAGCCCTAAAACAAATAAAAGAATCTCAACTTACGCTCAGCAGAACAATATACTTATTAACGTCGTTGATCAGCCAAAATTATGCACATTTACTATGGGATCTATTGTTGAAAGAGATTCGTTAGTTATTTCAATATCTAGCGGTGGAAAAGCACCGGTACTTGTAAGAAACATAAGGGAAAAAATTGAGACATTGATACCACAATCATATGCTGAACTAGTTAGGTTCTCTGGTAATTTGAGATCTATTGTTAAAAAAAATATTCAATCAGGGATGAAAAGAAGAATTTTTTGGGAGGAATTTTTTAAAAGTACCTATATCCAAAATTTTATATTAGCCCCTAAAAAATTAAATTCAAGACTATTCAATAAAATTTTATTAAGCATGAAGGCTAAAAAAACTGGGGAGGTTTATTTGGTAGGTGCAGGCCCTGGCGAAAGAGATTTATTAACAATAAGAGCTCTTCATTTGATGCAGAAATGTGATATTTGTATTTATGATAATTTGGTATCAAAAGATATATTAGAATTGGTTAGAAGAGATGCAGACTTAGTCTATGCTGGTAAAAAGCAAGACCAACACACTTTAAGCCAGGATAAAATTAATGGATTATTAATTAAATTTGCCAAGCAAGGTAAAAGAGTATTACGCTTAAAAGGGGGTGACCCTTTTATTTTTGGTAGAGGAGGGGAGGAAATAGAAAGTTTAATGATACATAAAATTCCATTTCAAGTTGTTCCCGGAATAACGGCTGCTAGTGGAGTGGCTTCATATTCTGGAATTCCTTTAACCCATAGAGATCATGCTCAAAGCTGCTTATTTTTAACTGGACATCTTAAAGATGGGGTTATTGATTTTGATTGGTCGAAGCTTATTGTTGAGAATCAAACCTTAGTAATATATATGGGGTTATTAAGCTTAAATGAATTAGTAGATAATCTAGTTAAACATGGCATGTTAAAAAAAATGCCAATTGCGATTATCGAAAGCGGAACTACTTCTAAACAAAAGGTGGTAACTGGAGCACTATCAAATATTAAATCAAAAGTAAGTAGAGCAAAAGTAAAGTCACCAGCTTTAATTATCGTAGGATCAGTTGTTACTCTTAGAGATAAATTAAATTGGTTTAAATAACATAGTTATGCAGTAATAATTGGTATAGTTATTTTTGCATCTAACCCACCTTCACTGCGATTAATTAATTCTAATTTTCCATCATGAGCTTTTACAATTCTATCGGCAATGGTTAATCCTAGACCGCTACCTCCCTTATTTCCTCTTGCTTCATCAACTCTTTCAAAAGGCTTTAGAAGCTTTGATTTCTGCTCCTCAGGAATGCCTGGCCCATTGTCTATAATTGATATTGTGATGCTTTCTTCAAGTAATGAAGCTTCCAATGTGACCCTTCCTGTTGAGTAGAAAAATGCATTATTTATTAAATTATCAAGGCATCTTTGAAATGCTAGTGGACGAAGGTCTATAAAAAGTTTTTTAGGGATATCCGTTCTAATATTCTTCTTTTTTAGTATAAAATTTTGATCCATACGTTTATGCTTCATTTGTATTTCTTTTAATAGCTTTCCTAAATTGACTGGAACTCTTGGCTCATCTTGGAATCCTCTAGCAAAGTCCAAAAACTGATTTAAAATATCATTAATTTCCATTACATCCTCTTCAAGACTTTCTTTTAGAGATGAGGAGTTAGGAGGCAACATTTCAGAAGCAAGCCTTATCCTTGTAAGCGGCGTTCTAATATCATGAGATACACTTGCTAAAAGGAAGTTTCTTTCCTTGCTAATTTGAGCTAAATTATCTGCCATTTCATTGAATGCTTCACTAAGCTCACGAAATTCCGTAACACTATCAAGGGGTATCTTTCCTACTTTATGACCATTTCTAACTTTATCAGCAGCTTCTATTAGGTTTTTAATAGGGCGACTAATACGCTTAGTTGTAACATATGCTCCAAAGATTGCTAGGATTGCAATTACCAATCCCCAACCAATCCAATGCCAAGGGAATGGCCTATCTTGAATTAGCCTTGGAACTAGAACCCAAAACATATCAGCATCAATTTCAAAGCTAACCCATACACCAGGAATATCATAATGATTGATTGCAACAAAATTTCCCGGTGGAATTCGAGCAGTTATTTTTTTGACCACTAATTTTAAGAATGGATCATCAGGAATATCCTTTATAGATTCAAAAGGATATGCAACATATATTTTTATATCACCTATATTATTTATTTCTCTGAATAATTGTATTCTTTTTGATGGTGCTGCAGCGTATAAAGATGCTTTTGTAAAGTTTACTATTGTAATAATTTCTTGTGCAAGTGCTTCTGCTCTTGGTTCTCTTTCGTAATTATCAAATATTATCAGTGATACTAATTGGCTAACAATTAAAAGCGTTGCTATAAGAAGTACAAAGCGAGATAGAAGTCTTTTTGGTAAAAAATTCAATTATTATTCACCATCAGGGTTGAAAATATAACCAAATCCCCATTTAGTTTGAAGATATTTTGGTTTATTTGGGTCATCTTCGATCAATTTTCTTATTCTTGATATTTGAACGTCTATGCTGCGATCAAAAACGTCTAATTCCTTCCCTCTAGCTAGTTGCATTATTTGATCTCTCGATAAAGGTTGTTTTGGTCTCTCAGAAAAAACTCTTAACAAATCAAACTCTCCCGTTGTAATCGAAATATTTTTACCATTTTTAGATAAATTTCTATTTTGAATATCAAAAATAAAATCACCAAATTTTATTGATTTTGCAGATAGTTTTTTTGAAAATGTTTCTTTGCGCCTAATAATGGCATTGATTCTAGCTAATAATTCTCTTGGATTAAAAGGCTTGGGAAGGTAATCATCAGCACCCATTTCTAGGCCAATTATACGATCTACTTCATCACCTTTTGCAGTAAGCATTATAATTGGAGTTACAACCTGGTTGACTCTTAAACGCTGACATATTTGTAATCCTGATTCTTCTGGCATCATTAGATCAAGTATAATTAGATCAGCTTCATATTTTTTTAAAATTTCATCTAGCTCTTTACCGCTCTTACCAGCGTGCACAATAAGAGAATTGTCAGTTAAATATTTAGCTGTTAAATCAAGAATCTTAGGATCATCATCTATTAATGCAATTACATGTATTTTTTCAGTCATAAATTATAATAAATATTGAATGATGTTCCTATATGTTAACTTGTATAACTTTTTTTTAATAGTAACAATATTGTTACAATTATTGTTAATTTTGTAATATTCGATTAACATTTAAATAGCACACTAACAATCCAACTAAATAAATGTTAAAAAAATTATATTTGAATATAATATCTAAAAGTAGCTTATTTTTTTTCATAACATTGCTTATCACACATTATGTTTTTGCAGATGTTACGTCAAATAAATTGAATTCAGTTGATTCTGAAATTGTGTATGAATTAAGCGATTTAGATCAAATTCGAGATGCTTTAGCAGTATACTCAAGGGCTGAAGATGAGAATAATGCTATATATGAGCAGAAGAGAAGAGCAATGCTTGACAGTGTAGAATTAAGGTTTCTAGCTTGTGATACTGATGCAGATAAAACCTTAGACGTTTTTGAAGTAACTCAATGCCTTCCTCAGGTTGCAAGAATGTTCAGAGATGTTGATATTGATAATGATAATGCTATAACCTTAGACGAGATTGCAATTTTAGCTAAATCCTTCGAAAGAAAAAATAATAAAGAATTAAATAAAGATTTAACAGCTTCAGACAAAGACAAACAAGATCCTGCAGCTTCTTTAGATAAAGATTCAATTAAGAAAAAACTATAGCTTTTAATTTCCTTGTCTTTGAATTAGAATTAATTTCTCATGATAGAAATAATCTCAGGCTCAAGCTACAGTGAGCTAAAAAAATCAATTAGCCATTTAGATACAAACTCACCATTATTAAATATAAATTTTTTTCAAGCCTTAGAAAAATCAAAATCTATTGGTGAAAATACTGGATGGATTTCATTTCCAATTATTGCAAAAAGTAATAATGAAATTATTGGCTTTATGCCTATGTTTTTAAAGGAGCATTCTTATGGAGAATATGTTTTTGATCATGCTTGGGCAGATGCTTTTCGGCAACATGGTTTAAATTATTATCCAAAAATGGTATCTGCTATACCTTTTACACCCATTACCGGTGACAGAATTTTGGCGAATGATATCGAGATCAAGAAAGCCATGATTAAGGCAATTGAAAAGATTCTCATAGAATATAAAATATCTTCATGTCATATTTTATTCCCCAACAAAAAAGACCATGAATTATTTAATGAAATGGGTTGGCTTTCACGTAAAGGCGTTCAATTTAAATGGCATAATAATTCATATGCAACATTTGATGAATTCCTTCAAACTCTTTCTCATGATAAAAGGAAGAAAATAAAACAAGAAAGAAAAAAAATTAAAAAAAATGAAATTAATATAGAGCGAAAGCAAGGCGAAGATATTACTAGTGAGGATATAGATTTTTTTTATGAATGTTACTGCGAGACTTATCGATTACACAACTCCACACCTTATTTACAAAAATATTTTTTCTATGAATTAATTAATACTATACCAAATAAGTTATTGATAATAATCGCAAAAAAAAATGGTATCAAAATAGCCAGCGCCTTTAATATAATTGGCGAAGATAGCCTGTACGGTCGATACTGGGGAGCATTAGAATTTTTTTCTGGCCTACATTTTGAATTATGTTATTACCAGGGCCAAGAGTTTTGTATTGAAAATAAAATAAAATTTTTTGAAGGTGGGGCACAGGGAGAACATAAGCTAGCCAGAGGTTTTAAGCCATTCGATACTTATTCTAATCACTTTATTGCTCAGTCTGATTTTAGAGTTGCGATAAGTAATTTTTTAGATGATGAAAGGAACAGAATTAATGAATATAGTAATGAGTTAGAGGAAAGAACACCTTATAAGAAAACTTAATTAAAAAATGTTATTGAACAATAAAGCCCACTAGGTAAAATAATAAAAGACCTAAAATTAGAACAAGAATGAAGCCAATAATTAAGAAATATTTCACACCATTCTTTTCAATAAACTCATCATCTTTATGGTAATTTTTGTTTGATTGAATTCCACAAAATGCAGATAAAACACTTTTGATAATTCCGAATATTTTCATTGCTTTTAATTAAACCAGTTAGTGTTTTAAGAAATGGTGGTGATGGAGAGACTTGAACTCTCGACCTCAGCATTATGAATGCTGCGCTCTAACCAACTGAGCTACATCACCATATGATTTAAATAACGTGGATTATACTTTTTTTCAACTT
>Ga0209816_1001350_pt1 | contig 18408 bp, 13 predicted proteins | sample CoawatmetaG01DNA_FD_187509 | JGI IMG/M metagenome (GOLD analysis project Ga0209816, IMG submission 187509) | Marine microbial communities from the West Antarctic Peninsula - Coastal water metaG017-DNA (SPAdes) (version 2) | ecosystem: Environmental > Aquatic > Marine > Coastal ... | reverse complement strand
TAGGCCAGCATGGTAACCAATTGCTACTGCACTTCCACCTTGACTTCCTTTACCTGCACTGTTGCCAATTGCTACTGTATTTACACCTTGGCTTGTTGAGCCTGCAAGTGTTCCTACTGCTATTTTATCAGGACCCTCAGCATTGTTAATGTTAGTGATTGCTGCCCAAGTTAATGCGCCACCACCGTCTGTTGTAATTGTAACACCACCTGCTGTTGATCCGTCACTAATTTTTAATACATTTGATGCTGTGTCAACCCAAAGTTCACCGTCTTTACCTACATATGTAGTAGAGTCTTGTACAAGGTGCTTTGAAATTATTTGCCGTGTTGCCATTTATTAATTCTCCTATTAATTATATTTATGGTTTTATAATGCTGCTATTCTAGTTTGATAGTCTGCAAAGTCTGTACTTGCTGCTACTAGTGCTTTTAAATCTGCTGTATTAGTATATCCCGGTATCGCCGCATTGTGCATTATTTCGCCTGATGCCGCATCGTAACCAAGTACGGTTGTCATTGTTGTATTTCTAACTGGTTTAACTACAAAACTACTTGCTACTGTGTTGTTTAAGTTGCTACCTGTTGCGTTAAGTACAATACTGTTTGCGGCTTGGCTTGTTAGACCTGCCTTTCCTCCAATTGCTACTGCACTTGCGCCTTGATTTTGATCACCAGCGGATTGCCCAATTGCTACTGCATTTACGCCTTGATTAACCCTAGCAGTAGCATATCCAATTGCTACTGTTCCAGTGGATTGGTTGGTCATACCAGAACCGCCACCTATTGCTAATGCGGTTGTAGCTTGGTTTGTGTTCCCTGCCAACTGGCCAATTGCGATTGTTATTTCACTTGTTCTTAAACTTGTTGTTTCAATAGGGCCAACAATCTTACCAGCAACTCCATCTACTAATAATGTACTATCATCTGCAAACACACTCCCCTCAACATCGCCGCCTACGACAGCCTTGTTGTCCACTAACAAGTTGCCACTAGCACTTACACTTAATCTTATACCATTTAAGTAAAGAAAGTTTTTAGCGTATATACTAGCCCATTGTTTTGATGCACTACCTAAGTTCAAAGTGCCATCAGTTGACGGTAAAAGCTCTGCTCCTATATTTGAAATATCAAGTGCGGTTCCAGCATACACTTCAACGAAGTTTGCATTAATTTTTGTAAAGGCAGTACGTAACGGATCACCATTACCTTTGTTTGCACTTGTGCCAATATTAACTGTTTGTCTTGCCATAACCTAGGTTTCCTTTGTCAACTTGTATTCTTATTTTTCCAGCAGTAACAATTACTTCTCGCTTTTGCTCTGTATTTTTTAAATCAGTAGCTCTAATAGTAGCATCATCAGATGCTACCAGCGTATCAATATATTGTTTACTTAATAAGTTTTGATGATTCTCTTGATCGCTCATTAGTTTTTACCTACTACTATTTCTACTGTGCCACGTTCTTGTGTTGTTTTAGTACCAACAGCTTTACCAAGTACAGTGCCAACAGCTGGAGTATTATTAACAACTGCATATCCTGGAATTGCACTAGCTACTAACATGTCACCTTTGTTAACCATGCCAATTACTTTACAAGGAACACGCCCTTGTAGTCCAAGTGCTGTAATATTTTCACCTTCTAAACCTGAGTTCATTAAGTGTGCTGGATTAGTAGATACAATGCCTGCAACTCTATGATCACCTTTGACCGTAGTTGTTGTTAATTCTGCATCACCACCAAATATCAATACAGTACCTGCTTCGTACTCTCCGTCTGCTAAGTAATTCTCCGCCAAATCCGCATAGTAAGCTTCAGTAGCTGTACCGTAGAACGTAGTTGCATGCACTTCAGCATATTTAAAAGTACTGTTACCAATCTTATATGTATTTGTAACATCTGGTGCTGCGCCAGCACTAGTAAAGATAAACGGTACAACACTTGAAGTTGTAGCACTATCAGCAGTAACGATACCAATTTGTCCTGCTGCTGTTTTACCAGTATTAGCACCAATTGCTATACCTGTACTTGCAGCAGTCTTTTCGCCTGGAGCTTCTAAGAAACTTGTGTACATCCAGTCAACAGCTAGTACAGCTTCGCCATTAAAGTTTGAAGCATCTTGTAGTGTACTTTCTGCAACTCCAGCAGCACCAATATTAACACTACCTGCAATTAGTACATCTGGATTACCATTTGCACTAACACCTGTAGTACCTGTAGATCTTAGTATTTCACCTTGTGCAGGTGTTTTCATAATAACTGTTGTAGAGTCTAGTGATAGTATTTGGTAAGTTGGGTCACCACCAAGTATTAATGCGTTAACTTGAACACTACCATTTGCGTCTGTTTTAACAATACTATTAACTTCACCAGTCTTAGTAACATTACTTACAGCATAAGCACCAGCACCTGTTTTAATAACAGCTTCGCCTGGATCTGCTGCCACAGCAATTATTGTTGCTAAGTCAGCATCACCAATACCGCCACCTTCTGATACAACTGTTGCAAATGATACTTCATCAATATCATTATCACTACTGTCACCGCTCCAGTTACCTAATACAGTTCCATCGCTAACACGTTTGATTTTCTTAAGATCAAGTTGTCCGTCTGCTATCTGCACCCAGCCATTAGTTAATGTAAATGTATCACTATCAAAAGAAGCAACACCTAAGTCTGATTGGTCAATGTTAACAGCATTAACTCTGCTAGTTGCAGCATTAAGTGCTAATTTACTTTGTGAAATAGCTGCTGAGCCACTTACATCTGCATTTGATATTGTGCCTACTTTAATCGACATATCTAATTCAACATGTCTAGCAGTAACAACACCGCCAACTACTGTTGTGTTTCTAGTTGTAGTAAGTGTTAAATCACTACCTGAAGATATAATACCGTTAGCCCAAACATCAATTGGACCTTTAGCTAACGTACCTGATGCTCCACCTACAACACTAATTACGTCTTGTGTTTCGCCGCCGCCTGCAGGTATTCCATCTGTAAATGTTCCACTCACTGGAGTGTAAGTAACTTCAATAACGTTACCTTCAATTCCTGTGGTTGTTAACAAATCAATGATAGTACCTGTTGCACCACTTTGGTTGCCGGAAATAGTTTGTCCAGCTACAAATGGTCCACTTACAATCGAGCCTGATGTAATAATAAGTTTCTTTTCACCTGTAGAAACATATAAGTTGTTAGCAGTATATCCGTTGTACTCAGAACTTCTTATGTCCTGAACACTAATAGATCCACTAATTCCATCAACATATGATTTCGTTGCCGCATCACTATCTTGTGCTGGAGCTTTTAGGTTAGTAATAGTATTACTTGCAGCATTTAAGTCGCCTGTCATTGGCACAACACCGTTTGGTGCAAGTACTCCAGGTCCTAATTTGTTAGCAACTGCTGTGCCGTTAACATCGTATCCTAAGCGTCTGTTTACGTAACCACGTACAGCACTTTCTGTTGGCACTGTATCCGAAGCATTGTCAGTCATTGCTGTGTCTGTACTAAACTCAGTAATAACAACACCACGCTTAAAGCCTAGTCCGTCTACGTCACTAAGTGCAATACTTGCACTAAATGTAACTGTACCAGTACCTTGGTCTACACTAAAGAATTTACCAACTCTAAAGATACCGTTTTGATCTGTACTTACAAAGAATACTCTACCTTTGTTCTTTTCAATAACTTCTTGCGATTCGTCTTTTTCAGCTGGTGGACCAAAGATAAAGTTTGGATAGTTACTTGCGTTAAATCCGCCTGTACCAATGTCTAAGAAGTCGTGTCCTGTTGCTCGACATGTACTAATATTAACTGTAACGTCACCAGTTGATCCTGCTTGTAGACCACATCGTATTGTAGTAGTTAAACTAGCTGACAACACAACCGAGCCATGTATACCAATTGCGTTAGTAGCGTTAATTGTTTCGCCTACTTCAGCAATATCAACAATTGCATAAACATCATCTGAATCGGATGGTTGTATTGCCGCTGCTCCTGATACTCCTCTGTAGTTAAACGCATAATGCTTCTTGCCCTTCCAAGTAAATATTGGAGCTTCAGAAAGCGTTGACGATGTCCAGCCTACAGGACGGAATGCCTCAGGTGTTCTTGCGTTGTTGTTAAGTCTAAATTTTTCATTCTCATCACAAACTGCTTGAAGTGCTAAAACAATATCGCCAGCAGTATTACCTTTTGTAGTACCAGTGCCGCTGTGTATTGTTTCGTTTGCTCTAGTATTATCGATAGTTAATCTAACATAATCATAACTACTTTCAAATCCTGCTTGAATACTATTTGAAGCTAGTGCAGTACCTAAACTGTTACTAGTTAAGAACGAAATTGTTCTATAAAATTGTCCTGGGTTTTCATTAAACAGTAATGCAGTACTTGGACGAATAGTTAACAAGTCTGGTTGTGCAAGATCGTTAAAGATATGCGTTTCATTACGTCTATAGTTAACCAAGTCATTATGCGATGGCGCAGCTTTAATACCTGTTTGTGCATATTGTGCAGAGGATGTTGAGAAGTTTAATTTATAAACTGCACCGCTATATGTTGGTGTTTCATCTGTAGTAGTAAGTGCTGTACCTGTAATAGTTGCTGTTGCAACAACTCCGCTAGTAACACTAGCAACAACAATAGTTGCATTGTTAGCAGGTGTTGCACCACCTAAGTTTGCACCCGGTACTACAAACTGATCGCCTACTGTATAAGTAGTTCCTGCTGTAACAACAGAGACTGTGTAGCCATCAGTTTTAGTTTTAAATACATTAAATCTTACACCAGTAGCAGCACCATCAGCTATTGTAGGTGTTGCTGCAATCGGTGGAGTTCCTGTATGTCCAATGCCAATATATCTACCCAAGTGTGGAGTAGCTAGTTCAACGTTTGAAACTTCGTATCTACCATTTGCCGGAGTAGGTGATGCATTGCTATGGAAGATATCAAATTCTGATCTATTAGACGGAATATCTTTTAAATCATATACGTACATATATGCTGTGGTTGCAGCATTTGTATAGCCTGTTGCATCTACTGTTAGCGGAACACTTGCTGCTCCAAGAGCGCCTGTTGTACTACCTGTAATAGTGTTTGTTGTATCAAACGATCCGCTATATGTTTTTAAGTATATAGTATGATTACCGTTTACGCCTGTTGATATTACTACTGTGCCTACTGCTCCGGAACTTGCTTGAGTATATGTCTCGCCTGCTACTGCAACTACAGGTCCTGTAGTTTGCAAAATAACTGCTGATTCAAATACCTTACCTGGCATTACCATATCTTCTGCTAGTGATATAGCATCTGGAATTTCGTTTGGATCACTACCTTCAGCTACTAGACCAAACTCACCATAACAACTAGATCCAGTTAATGATCTAATCTGTGAACCGTTCTTTGAATAGTAACTAGCATGGCAGTAATATGTAAACATACTAACCATTTCTGATAATGCGCCGTTAACTGCAATTAGTCCATAACCTAAGTCATTAATCTGTGTAAAGTCATTACCCAACATGCTTCTGTTACCAGCAGTTTGTAGAGTAATGTCAATTGGTGATGCAACACTTTGTACAGTCTTTCTAGTAATAAGTGCTTTGTTGGTTTCTATCTGTGCTTTTGCATTTTGTATTGCAGTTGTTGCCCAAGTAACGTCTGGCTTAACTATAACTGGAACACTGTTCATGTTTGACGCACTAATAACATTAATTGGAATGTCAAGCAATATAACTAACTGTGCAGCCGCTGCTGCATCAGCTGTAACACCTGCTGTTATTTGATTAGATGCGTTACCTGATGTCTTTGTAAAGCTAACACCATTAACAATATTTGACAGCAAGCCTTTAATATGATTCATTGCATTTACTGTAGGAGTAATTTCTCCAGCAGCTAGCACTGGAACACCATCATCAATGTATGAACGTGCTGCTGTCCTTGATGCAGTGTTACCACCGTAGTTGATATCATATGATATTGCATCAATTAAAAATCTTACATCTCTAGCACATTTAACTTGATCGTATCCCGCTGACGGGCTGTTTAAGTTAATATATGCTACTGCCTCTGCACCTAAGAATACTTTGTTTTCTTGTAGCTTTGTACGTGCTTCAACAGCCTTTGTATATGGCAATGAGCCTGGAGTTGTAAATACAAGAGCGTTAGCAGCAGTTTCAGTACCTAATACGCCATTATCAATAATATCAATAATTTCAGCAAATGCCGCATTTGATCTTGATAATGCTGTTGCTTCAGACGCTAATAAACTTAGTGCCGCTGTAGTTGTTTTCGTAACTCCAATAGCTGCTATTGTTTGTGCTTTTTGATTTGACTGTAAGTAAGTACTAACAACATTACGTTGATACGCTAAACCATTTGTTACAGCATTATAGTTTGTACCTAATGCAACATCAAATGCTACTGCATCTAAAATATAGCCGGTATCTCTTTCACATTTAGCAACATTATATTGGAATGTGCCAACTTGCGTTAAGTTATAACCTGTAATTAGATCACTAGTAACACCAGTAAAACCTACAGTACTGTTAGAACTTCTGTCTAGAACAATCTGTGCTGTACCTAACGACTTATCATAATTTGTTAGTGCGTTAACCTGGAAACGTCTGCCATCAATATAAAATGCACAAGGTGTCTGCGGACGTCTTACAAATAACCCTTGCGGTTCTGCTTGGCTACCTAAACTTTTAATTGTAAGTCTAAACGGATCGTTATCAACCCTGCCAGTAACTTGAATTGCTGAGTTACCAACAAATGCGTCAGTGTATAGTCCACCTCTAAACGCTTGCTTATTTAATGACTGTGAAAAACTAGCACCGTTTTGAATATAAGGAGACTTAGTAAGTACTTGTCCGTCTGGATCAAGTACACCCATAAATCCACCATGTCCTTGTACAGACATGTTACGCAAAATTGTAGCATCGTTAAGAAGGAACACATCTTGTTCTTTGTTTCTCAACGGTGGGTTATAAGATGCATTGAATGCAAAGTTTATTGAGTTTATAAAGTTTTGTACAGTAGTGTCAATAGTATCAACTTCTGTCCAGTAAGCTGAAACTTCACCAGCATTAAACGCTGCACCAGATGTATGCTCTACTTTTGGTGTATAATATCTTACAGTGCCTGCTGTTGTAAATTTTACAACATTTTGCAACCTGTATAAGTTACCAGCTGTCCATGTTGCCGGAGCCGAGTCGCCGTTAGTTAAATCCTGTGCGTATACTCTATCACTAGCATCACCACCTGATTGATTATATAGTGTTACTGGAACAAGTCCTTGTAGCAATTTATTTGCCATAGTGTAAACATGTGATATACCAGCTACCCATTCATCATGATATTGTGCTGGTAATGAAGCTTCCGTTTTGCCTTCCCAATAAAGGTCGCCCTGTACTTCTAATACGTTTTCGTTGCCGTTGCGTCTAAGGTCTTTAACTATAGCATCAACTACATCGCCTACCCAGCCAAACCATTTTGCTCTTGCATAAATTGCGCCTGCTGGTAATCCTGTATAAGTTGTTTCAACATAGTTAACAACCTGTTCCTGAATGAATTCTTTGTTGTCAATGAATGTAAGTGCAGAAGTTTCCCATTTACCAATGTTAGTATAACCAGCACCAATATTCTTTAAGCTTCCTGGCTTTTCTAAGTAATGATAACCAAAGTATCCGTCAAACGTTCCAGTAAGTGGGTTTTTATAAACATCACCGTTTAGGATAGTGTCAACTTCAAGTACAATAGAAGGTGCACCGCCGCTGCCTAACAATGTGTCAGCAATAGTAATAGTTTCTGTCTTTTGGAAGTTTTTACCTTTTACAGTAGCAGTAGCTACAGAAATTGAGCCGTTTGCATCAATTGTTACAGATATTGTTGCACCGGATCCATATCTGCTAGTTACCATATTACTATCGCCAGTGATAGTATATGTTCCTGCTGTTCTTGATGCATTAATTTGTGAACTAAACTTTAGTGTGTTAATTTCACTAACACCAACTACTAAGCCATCGAACTCTGCATCTCTATAAAAGTATGTGTCTGCATAACGTGATTGTGATACACGGTTCTTAGGACGTATAATAACTCTACGTTGCTCATCACCTCTTATAGATACGTTAGTTGGTACTTTGATCGGAAAGTCTTCATCGTAAATTCCAGATTCAACTACAATAACACATTGAGTCTGATTTTGTACGTTACCATATTCTAATTCTTCACCAGGTATAAATTCAATTGGCTTAAGAAGTTGTAATTCAATTTCGTCAGTAGTTGCAACACTTACAGCCCTTGATCCTGATTCATGTTTGTAGTCTACCATTAGTCCAGTAGCACCTGATTCTTTACCTCTGATAATTTTACCAGGAATAATATCTGTGTTAGTTGGGTTAGCTTGGTCTAAGTAACCATAGTTACCATTGTTTGCATTAATTTTATAGTTAGTAGTACCGTCAACAATAGCAGGAGCATTTAATGCTCCATCTGCAATAACAGATAATACAATTGCAAACTTTGCATCAATTGCATCATCGGCAAGTGCATCTGGTGTAATAGCTGCATTAATAAACTGCGGTACTTGTGATTGATATGCTGTAGGTACTGCTGTGTTTGTTAAGATGTAGTTTTTAACAATAGTTTTAGCATACGTAATACCTGCTATTGTTTCAGCTCTTTGAACACCAATTGCTTTCTGAGCACTTACATTTGAGTAATATCTAAGGCCAGCGTAACGTGATAGATAGTTTGCGTTATTACCTAGCAATGCGTCTAACACTACAGAATCAAGAATTAATCCAACATCTCTTTCGCATGTTTCTTCATTATACATTCCAACATAATTTGGATATGTTGCGTTAAGATATGATGTAACTTCTTTCTGAATAAATTCTCTGTTGTTTTGTATCAGCGTTCTAGCATTTGTTCTACCGCTAATTGGAGAAGTAATACCTGCTGTTTTTACTGTTGATTGACTAGCACCTGTGTTAAATGTCAGTCCCTGCATATAGGGACCTGGTTCAGGTGTTGATGAAATAATTAGTTCTTCAGCTTTTCGTGCAGCCGCATTAACTGTTTTGTATGCATATCCTGTTGCACGGCCTTCTTTACCATATGGTGTATATGTTTGTCTGTCATCGCCAGTGGTGCTTACATAAATGTTTACGTCACTAGTTCTTGCTACACTGTCAACATATAATTTAGATACTGCTTGTAAATCATCTACACCATTTGGAAGACCTTTACCTGCCAAATCACCTGGGTGATCAAATAGTTGCAAAGCACCAGTCATTGTGTCGCCTTGTCGGCGTACCATTGACTTTCTAGGAACTGCTACGTTGTCTAACCAGTTACCTGTTAGCGTACTATCATATGCCGCATCTGTAATACTAAATGTACCAGAACCGCCTGTGAGTAATAGTCTGCCCGAATTATTAACTGCGGCAACCGAAGTTGGGTGCAAGCTAATAGTGTTTATATCTAAAATTCTAAGATAGTACGTTGTTCCAGTAACTACGTTACTTGGATCTGTGCCTGTTGAATTCCATACAAATGCGGCACCTGTATAAGAACCTGCTAGACCGTGTGCTGTAATAGTTAAATTACCTAAGCTTAAAGATCCTACAGTTAGTGTATATTGTGATATTGTTGCAGGTTCGTCACCTAGTCTTAATCCGCCGCCAGCTACGTCTTTTTGCTGATAATTACTGTCAGCATATGCTTTGTTAATAACAAGATCTGATATTGTATATGAAGTACTGTGTACAGAGTTAAATGTATCGATAGCCGCTTGTGAAACAGCAATGTTAGCAATTGGCTGTGTTGCAGCGTCTAACGGTCCACCTAGTGTTGGAACCGGGTCATTTGATACTTTTGATACTAGCTGTTTAATAACTAGTTTACCGTCTACTGAATAATCAAATCCAATTGTATCAATAGTGCCGTCTACTGCATTGTTAGATGCTAGACTTAATAAGTTAATACCACTACCGTCACTTTTAACAGCTGGAATTTTATTTTCATTACCTTGATATGTACTTGGAGTATCACTTAAATCTGTAAAAGATATTTGGCCACCGATGCCAAACACAGCATATAGTTCTAAGAAGTTTTCGTTTACTTTACGAAACGATTCTCTAATACTATCGCCGGTGCCATCATTGCCTTCTACACCAATATCAATATTTTGCTTTGCCATTCTCTAAATGCTCCGTTATACTGCTGTAGCCAGCGAGTTGTCTAATTTATCCATATCAAAGTTAATGCTAACTCCGCAACCACAAGAGGAACTTGTGTTTGGATTGTTAATTTCAAAGTTTGATCCTACAATAGACTTTACATAGTCTACTTCAGTTCCCGCTAAAAACATAATGCTATGTGCGCCAATAACAAAATTACCACTACCTGAACTAATTGTAATATCCATAGTCGCAACATCTTCTTTTGATGCAATAGTATCCCATGCATATGAAAATCCAGCACAACCGCCACCGTCTAGGTTTAAACTAATAGCGTAGGCATTGTTTTCTTCGCAGATATCGTTAATCTGTTGTTTAGCTTTGTCAGTTAGTGTGCAGATTGTCATTGATGCTTCCTTTATTCATATGTATTTATCGAACTGTTTTATAATCTTTATGTTAAATATAGTTATGTTCTTAAAAGAGTTTTCTATTCAAACCAGGCATGTTCGTAAAAGCAAAACGGGCAAGGAACATGCCTATACTCGCCGACGTACCTTTGTGTGTTTACGGTGTGATAATTGTGACGCAGAGTTTGAACGTGCTAGAGGTAGTATGGATCCTAAGCGTCTAAGCAATAACTACTTTCACGTATGTAGTAACTGTGATAGTAAGGTATTTGCTCAAAAGAAAGGCGTAGAACGCAAGCAGGTTTGGAACATGAGTGCTAGTAGCTCTACGCCTATCGGTAAGCTTTAGTCTTCTTTCTTCCAAATTGTCCAAATGCCGTAACCAATTGCGGCATAAGCTGCCAGTTTAGCAAATGGTCCTGCAATTAGTACAATTACACCTACTGCTATTAACATTCCGCCATCCCATGATGTACGTTCGTCAATGCGAGATTTAATCCAATTAAGTGGGTTCATAGTAGTTCTCCTGTTGTTATGTATTTAATCCAATATAATATCTTAATTATATGCATACTTATAAATACGTATGACAGATTATAGTCATCATGGAGAATTAAAAAGTATGTTTGAAAGATTAAAAAGTATGTTTGGGTGGAGTGTAATTAGTGAAGTAGAGGATGTTGCTCGTGCTGACCCACCAATGGACGAAGCTAAACTACACGTTAAGAAAACACCGGCTATTCCAGCTGGAAAGGTTAAGAAAACTAAAAAGTCAACCGGTAAAGCTTGTGACTTTGATAAGTTAACTAAACCTCAACTATTAGCAGAAGCAAAGAAGCGTAGTATTAAAGCAACTTCTGGTATGAACAAAGCTGCCCTTTTAGCTGCTGTTAAAGCCGCAAAATAAACTTACCTATGTTTAAGAGATGCTACGCTAGATTCCAAAGCCTCAGTAGTTTTTTGTACTCTAGCTAGTTTTCTCTCAAGCACATTAATAGCAGAGTGTTGCTTTGTTATTTGTTGTTCTAATGCTTGCACGTATTTCTGAGTAGGCAAAATCCGTTCGACTCCGTCCTCCCCCAACAATGCAATACTATCAGAACCTTGTCCTCTATGTCCGCCAGCAACTCTATTTGGGTTTTTATTCGCTTGCTTAGGCGTAAGCGGGTTGCCGCGACTGTACATTTGATTCAAGTAACTCATTTTCTTTTCCTTTATAATATTTATATAGATCTATGCTTGCTAAATTCTTGCACTTACTCTCGCACATAATATCTGCATAAGGTAGGAAGCTTAGTGCATAATCGTTTGCTACACTATTAGGATACCAATCACTATGTGCTCGCAGCTTGCCTTTTTTAAAGCCTGCATCTAATAACGCAACCATGTCAGGTAATGTATCGTGTGCAAAGCCTTCGGGCAATTGTTCTGTTCTACTATAGCTGTAATGTATTGCAGGACGCACACCACGCCAGCTATCAACTATGCGTTTATATCTATCGTCGGTGGGTTGTATGTATTCTCTTTCACGGCACCAGTGATGGTGTATGTCAAGAACGAGTGCGAGGTCCTCAGCAAGTTCGAGGCTGTCTTCGATACCCCACTTGTTTTCGTCGTTTTCGATTGTGATAACGTTTCTTGCTTCTGGCGTGAGTTTCTTGAGTGCGGCCTTAATGCCGGCTGGACCTTGGCGGCCTGAGATGTGTACGTTGCACTTAAAGTCTTGGAATGTGCGTCCGTAGCCCATCCAGCGTATGACATCAACATGGTATTCAAACTCCTCTATACTACGTTCAACAATATCTGGGTTGTCGCTAGCAAGCACAGTAAACTGACCAGGATGCATACTAAGCCGAACATCCAAGGAACGAGCAAGTGCGCCGACCCTTGCAAGTTTCGTCTCGCAGTAGTTGCGTACATCAGGGAGCCGCCAATAATAAGCCCAATCACGCTGAGTGTAAACAGGAAGTACATCACTGCCAAGTCGAACCATTCGTAATTCATTTGGTAATCCTCCTACGTATTCAATTAAGTTGTAGTAACTTTGTATGTTGTGGACCATAATATCCCACAGACGTTGTTCTGCAACTTCCCTTGTTTGCCTATTCAACCACTGTACTGTAGTCGACTTTGTATTTAGTGGTCGTTGAATTTCTTCAAGCACTTTCTTCTTCTGTGTTTGATCTGGATGCATGTATTTGCATGCGAAGCCTATACGTTGTATTACCATTTTCTATAACTTCCGTCTAGTTCGTGTGTGCCTGAATTGTAAATTGCCCATGCTATACAGTTGTACCATGCATAGTTTGGATTCTGCCTTAGTTGCTTGTACCATTGTTGAAATAATCTATAACGTCTCATAGTACTATTATAGCATTAGATCTGGCTTATGTCAACCGTATTCTAGGATAGAGCGATAAATAATATTATGCACAATAGTACAATGGAAGACTACCTTTACCGCATGCTCTAGTGTGGTCTAGTCCGGCAGAACTTTACCCAATCCATATAGCCCCGACTCAAGCACCACATGGTCAAGGCTACGTAATTGAACCTCAAGTAGAATACCAAGAGCAAGACTATTTGATAGTGCAACCATCTGGAAAACCGTACGAGCTACACCAAAACTATGCAAGGAGATTATGGATATGTTAGCAGAATTAATGGTAGCAAACGCTGCCTTCAAAGTCATCAAGACCACAATATCAAATGGCAAAGATATTGCCAATGCAGGCGCAGCAATAACAAAATATTTCGGTGCTGAAAAAGCTATAAAGAAACAAGTTAAAGCCGGCACTGGTAATATCATGGAAGCCTTCCAAGCACAGGAACAGCTAAGAAAGAACGAAGAGACTTTGAAGTATATGCTCAACAAGCAAAGACTACACGGCTATGTTGACTTTTGTAAATTTAGAGATGATTACAATAGAGGCATTAAAATAAAAGCTGCCAAGCAAAAGAACGCTAACGCTAGACAATCTAAAGCTAACGAGTCTACAATAGCTATTGCATTGAGTGTTGGTATCTTCTTACTGATAGCCGTTGCAGTAGGATTCTTTTGGGTTGCCAAAGTAAAAGGTTTGATATAATGGAACAAGCTGGCAAGCTAACCATTATTCATGAAGATGAAATTTATGAATGTTTAGCTTGCGGTAAAATGTATACTGAAGACGCTATGCATGCACACGAAAATGTATGTCCTAAGATACCAGAATTCCTTGCCGCAAGGAAGGAAAAAGAATTATCAGCGTAGTTGCTTTCTACGATAAATATACTTAATAAGACATAGGATTTACACATGACAGCTGCATATTACGATTTCTTCAGAAAAATAACACTCCAACCCGATGGAGTAACGCTAGAGGCTGATAGTGTAAGTGATACACTAACTATCACTGGAGGCAACGGTGTAGCATTTAATCCAAATGTAGGTGCAGACTCATTTGAAATAGATGTAAATTATCAATTATTTGTGCCTATTGGTAGTACTAAAATTAGACTAAACGATATTAACTCTAATTATACTGACATTACTATAACAGCAGGGTCCAACATGTCTGTGGGACGAAACTCAGCTAATGAGCTGGTGCTTACATCAACAGTAGGTGGTACTTCAAAAGCTGTAAGCGGAGCAACACAGGCTAGCCCAGTTGTGATTACTACCAACACACAGCATCAGTTCACAGAAGGTATTGCTGTTACCCTCACAGACATAGTGGGCATGACGGAATTAAACGGTAACGAATACTACATGGATATTCTTACTAGTCAAACCTTTGCACTTTATACAGACTCAAACCTAACAGTGCCTTTGAATGGTACAGGGTTTACTGCATATGGATCAGGCGGAGTAGCTGTTGCAGAGTATTCAGCACCACAAGCACTGAGTCAATTGAATGATGTTGATCTAATAGGAACACCTCCTGTTAACGGAACTTATCTACAGTACAACGGAACATCTTGGCAAGCAGGTACAACGCTTACAGGTGATTTAACAGGCAGTGTGTTTGCTGATGATAGTACATTACTTGTAGATGGCGTTGGCGGCAAAGTAATGTTAACAACTAATACTACTACTGAATTAACTGAAGGTACAAATTTATATTACACAGACGTTAGAGCAGATGCAAGAATTGTAAATGCAGGAAGTGCAAATTGGAACACAGCATTTGGTTGGGGAAATCACACAGGTGGCGGATACGCTCCACAAACAACAACCTATACAAAGACAGAAGTTAATTCAGCAATATCTGCTATTAATACATTAGACGGTGATCTAACAGGAAGTGTATTTGCTGACGATAGTACATTACTAGTTGATGGCATAAGCGGCACCATTCCAGCAGGTGTACTTGAAGGCACAGCAACTATTAATACTACTGGGCTACATACAGGTGTTGTAACAGGTGATTTAACAGGTAGTGTGTTTGGAGCTGATTCAACTGTAATTGTAGATGCTGGCTACGGCAGACTAGCAGTCGGCGGTATAACAATAGGCCCATTCACTGCTCCTGTTGCAACAGATCCTGCTTCGGCATACGTTACGCCAGCTAATATGGCACAAGTTAACGGCAGTCTACATGTACTAGGCGGGCCGAGTGGCGTTCCCGGAGGAAGTGGCGGATATTATTCAACATTTGATAAAGGCATAAGAGTAGTTGGGGAGTTTCGGAGTATAGGCCTGTCCAGAGGATCTCTACATTCAAATTTTATGCCTTCATCGAATTATCCAACAGGAGTCACTGCCCTTAGGATGAACTATGAGTCTACTGGATCGGATTCTACTGTCGGAAGCGGCACTTGGTATATGTACCAGCCGGCAACTGACGTTACAACAAATATCACTGGGTTATCTGAATTCAATAATTACACAACTATAGTAAACATTACCATTTATCAAGGTTCAACAGCGGTATTACCACCGCTGCAGATAGACGGCGTAGCAACTGCTATAGCTTGGGAGTTTAATGTAATACCGACTCCTACTCCAAGTAGTTATACTGTAATAGAATATAAAATTATGAGATTAAACGATGGTTGGTATGTATTAGGTCATATGGGATTATACGGTTAATGAGTAATTTTCATTCTTTAAATCATTCAACTAGTTCTGGGTTTTATATGGCTTGCCCGCAGATTGATAGTGCTCAGGCAACTAGAGGACAATGGCTTTGGATCCCTACTAGCGATTTAACTAGTCCACAAGTTTTTCCTTATATAGGCAATGGTGGAATAGGTGTTGCGTATGGAAAAGGAAGATTTATACAAACTACATGGACGTCCAATCATTATCGGTATCACGTACACCACCCCGGTAACCTAGGTTCAACAGCGAATCCCGGCTCCAGAAACACCTCATTGCCTGTTGACACTCCTAGTGAAAATTGGCCGGTGAACGTCACCTATGCTAATAATATGTTTATGAATGCACCTTATAATCCAACTTCAATTGCTGGCGATATTCAAGTTAGTAATGACGGCTGGAACTGGACCACGTTTGCCGGAGTGTTGCCAGCAACCAACGGCTATTGGACTGCACCAGTTTTTAACACTGTTTACAACTCCTGGCTAACAATAAGCGAAAACACCCGAGAAGTTTGGCGAAGTGATAATGCCGGCGCAACATGGGCAAAGGTATCTGACTTACCGATATCCAGTTTTGGCGGCATTGCTTATGGTAATGGCAGATTTATAGTAACTGATAGTGCTTATGCCTCTAATCAAGTATACATTGGGACAAGCAATGGTGAAACCTGGATCACCGCCTCCACTGGCTCAACAATGGCATTTATAAATTCAATTACTTATAATGAATACGACAAGCAGTTTGTCCTTGGCGGCGGAGCGTGGGCAGGCGGAACTATTGATGCTAGAGTATTAACAAGTCCATCTGGCAATACTTGGACTGCCAGAGAAACAGGTTCACACAAATTTGTAATAAACAATTTAATAGGTGATAACTCTGGAAACTACGTTGCTTTTGGTAATTCGTACACAGGCAGCTACGTACCAAATACTATGTACTTGTACAGCTCAGATAATGCAGTAACATGGACTCTTGGAACATTGCCTGTCTCGTGTTATTTTGACTTCGCCCGACGCAGCAGAATAGCTTGGGGCGATCGTAGGCTAACCTATGAATATGCTGTAAACTTTAATTTAGATAATCCAAATGCTTATGGTACTGTTAACTTTGATAGTTTTGGAAAAGCTGTTGCAATAGATGGCAACCTTGCGATAGTTGTCGCCGCAGACGAAGATGATGCCAGTGGCACTACTTCAGGTAAAGCATACATCTATAATATATCTACCGGTGTAACTTTTAGGACACTAGATAATCCAAATGCTTATAGCACAAGTGCAGATGATCAATTTGGTTATTCAGTAGATATAAGTGCTAGTGGCCTATGTGCAATTGTAGGCGCTTGGCTTGAAGATGATGCTGGTGGCGCCATGTCAGGTAAAGCATACATCTTTAGTACATCTACCGGTAATTTACTACATACACTAGATAATCCAAATCCCACTGGCACAAGTGTAGGTGATCGGTTTGGTGCTGCTGTAGGAGTATCAGGCACGACATGCATTGTTGGTGCTTACGCAGAACGTGATGCAGGCGGTAATAAAGCAGGCAAAGTATATATTTACAATTCAGTATCTGGTTCCTTAGTACGTACAATTGATAACCCAGATACTAATTCACCAGACGCAGGAGACTGTCACTTTGGACAGTCAATTGCAATTGACGGCACTACTGCTATTGTCGGCGCTCCACAGACTTCCGTAGGTGCCACCTCTGCTACGGGCAGAGTATACATCATCAATGTCTCTACAGGCGCGACATTGCATACAATTGAGAACCCAGGGTTTGTTTTGTATGAGAGCGATCGCTTTGGTAGTGCTGTTGCTATATCTGGTAACTATGCAATTGTTGGAGTTCGTGCAGAAAAAAGCGATGCAGGCGAGAGCTATTCAGGTAAAGCATACATCTTTAATGTAGCCACAGGTGCATTATTACATACACTAGATAATCCAAATGCTTATGGTACAAGGGCAAATGATAATTTTGGCTGTACAGTAGGTATAAGTGAAGGTAACCAAACTGCAATTGTAGGCGCTTGGGATGAAGATGATGCTGGTGGCTTGCTTTCAGGTAAAGCATACATGTTTAGGATCGATACCGGTCAGATAACACAGACATTAGACAACCCAAATACGTATAGTACAAGTGCAAATGATCGCTTTGGTAGTGCTGTTGCTATATCAAATGGTAATGCTATTGTTGGTGCTCCGGGTGAAGAAAGTTTTAGTTCAGGTAAAGCATACATCTACAAATTTCTCCATACAATTAAATAATGGAGTTGGCGGCCGGAGTCGAACCGACATAAACGGATTTGCAATCCGGTGCATAGCCATTCTGCCACGCCAACAATATTGGAGGAAGATGTGGGATTCGAACCCACGGAACCTTGCGGTTCAACTCCTTAGCAGGGAGCTCCGATCGACCACTCTGGCAATCTTCCAAATTTGGTCGGAGTACAAGGATTCGAACCTTGGACCTCCTGCTCCCAAAGCAGGCGCACTACCAAGCTGTGCTATACTCCGTAAAATGGTGGGACTGACTGGGTTCGAACCAGTGACCTGGACGTTATGAGCGTCTTGCTCTACCACTAAGCTACAGTCCCTAAATTGGCATGCGAGCAGGGATTCGAACCCCGACTAACGGTTTTGGAGACCGCTGTGCTACCATTAACACCACTCACATATAAACTTCTTTTAAGACTACACTTGCTTCGATCACCCATACGG
>Ga0209816_1001349_pt1 | contig 18413 bp, 18 predicted proteins | sample CoawatmetaG01DNA_FD_187509 | JGI IMG/M metagenome (GOLD analysis project Ga0209816, IMG submission 187509) | Marine microbial communities from the West Antarctic Peninsula - Coastal water metaG017-DNA (SPAdes) (version 2) | ecosystem: Environmental > Aquatic > Marine > Coastal ... | reverse complement strand
GAATTGTGCTTCTGGGTTATTATTTTTTGCAGATCTTTCATAATGTGCATAAGCTTTTTTTAAATCTCTAACCTTACCTTTACCATAATGGTTGATGAGTCCAAGTTTAAAATGTGCTTGGTTAAGCCCGGAGTTTGCCGCTCGCTGAAATAAATTAATTGCTCTTGTATAGTCTTTAGTTAATACGTTTCCTATAAAGTAATTCTCAGCAAATCTATACTGAGCATTAGCGACATCCGTTGAATCAGGTGGCATTCCAAAACCCTTAAACTGGGAATCGTCATACCACGCTTGCCAAAAATTTTTATCTTGGCAGGGAGTTTCTGCATAACTTATTGTAGAAGCTAATAGTAGCTGACTTAATATAAGTGATATTTTTTTTAATTTCATTTTTATTCCTAAAAAAAATGGGTACATCTAATAGACGCACCCATAATATTTATGTCAGGAATAATTAAACTTATTGTAAAATTAATTCGTTATCAATTAAATAATCTCTATTTATAGATGCTGGTTTGTTTCCTAAAGCCGAAGATTTCTTATACCACTCAAATGCTTTTTCATAACTTTGTTCTACTTTTAATCCTTTTTCGTACATCAGACCTAAATTAAATTGCGCTGCAGAGTTTCCATTATTTGCTAAAGCTAAACATCCTTTAATTGATAGATTATCAGGGCTACATTGAGTTGAAGAAGTTGGAATAGGTTCCTCTAAGCGCCCAGTCTTTTCTAATTGAATCCTTGACCAAAAACCAGTAAAGCCTCCTTGGGCATCAAACCAATTTCCCCAAAAACCTGTTTTTGATCTCACTACTTGCTCTTCAATTAATTGTGGCTGATCAACGAGTTGAATTACATCTGAACGCATATACTCCTTGGTCGCATATACGCCGCCTGCTCCAATCGCTAGCAATATTAACCAATTATTTTTATCAAATAGTTTTTCTAACCATGATTTTGATTGTTTTTTTAAAAATCCTATCTTTTCTAATTCATGGATTAGTTTTTCTTCCAAATAGTCATCATCCTGATTGATATTTTTATTAATTTCTTCTGCTCTTTTTTTAAACACACTGCGAACCAATCTGGCTTGTAATCTAATTTTAGGATTCATTCCATAAACTTTTTCACCCGCTAAAGTGGCAAACCAGTTTTCTTCATTTTTTTTCATTAATCATCACCTTCAGTACAATTTTCTATAAATGGTTTTAACTTTTTATAAGTTTGACTTACATATTCCTTTGTTGCAGCAAGCGATTTTCCAATTCGTTCACTTATTTTTTGATTAGTAAATTTTTCCATTTTCATATGGATAATATATGCTCTATCAGGCATTGCCTTTTCAAATTCTTTAATTCCAAGTTGGACACATTCTTCCTTATCAGTTATCTTTTCTTTTTCTTGAGTGATTCTTGCAACTATTTCAAAGTTTTCTAAAACTTCTTCATTAATTTCATTTTTATATTTTTTATATTTTCTAAAATGGTCATACAAAGTATTTCTAGCTACTTGCCAACACCAACTTTTAAATTTTTTTGGCTCTTCTACAGTATTTGCTTTTGTAATAATCTTAAGTAAACTCGTCATGATTACTTCTTCACTCTCTACTTTATTAAGTCTTCTTTGTCTGTAATATCCCATCAGTTGTGGCTTTAGTTTTTTACAAATCTCTCTACCTCCCTTTTCTCGCAAAACAAGGCTCTCACTTTGTAACAGCTTTAAGATATCTTCAAGCTCCATATTCTCTCCCATACATAATAGACGTAGAGAATTTTGAAAGGTCAGGGATTAGTCTCATATCTATGAAAGGATTACGCTTGAATTTTATTTTACTTATTTGTCTGCTGATGGTAATAGTTCATTCCTCCTGATGCCTATTACCGCTTAGCTCTCGCGATACTAGAGTTGCCTATCTTTAAACATTGATGCAGTCTTATTTTTTTATTGAATCATTTAGGTTTAAGTCTATACCTTTTACTCTTTTTAAAAATTCTTTACTATATTTAACTTTTTGTTTGAGTTGCTCTTGGCCTTTAGCTAACTTTTGGCCTTTAGCTATTTTTGGTTCATCGGATTGAAAAATTACATGTAATATTGAAAAAATAACTACAACTATTGCTAAAATTAAACACCCTATAATGAATTCTGTTAAGTAAATCTCAAAATAATATTCAAATACTTTACCCATAAAAAATCATCTTATACTTTGTTGTTCGTATTATTATAGTGTTATTATCATAGATGAACTGATATTTTAATTTTATTTTAAGGAAATGAGTTATGTTAAAGAATATTATTATTGTAGTAATTGTCGCTGTTATTGCTGGTTATGCGTATCAAACAATGCAGAATGGTGATTCAGGTGCTGCTGACCTTCCGCCTCTAACAGGTGAAGTTGCAGAGTAATTTTTATTATTTATAAAAAAGACTCTAACGAGTCTTTTTTTTATTCTATATTCTTAACAAGGTCCTCAACTACCTTTTTAGCGTCGCCAAATAACATCATTGTTTTATCTAAATAAAATAATTCATTATCAAGTCCAGCATATCCTGGAGCCATAGATCGTTTATTTACTATAATCATTTTTGCTTTTTGAGCTTCTAAAATTGGCATTCCATAAATTGGACTTCCAGGCGTCTTAGCTGCAGGATTTACAACATCATTGGCGCCAATCACTAGCACAACATCCGTCTGACTAAACTCACTATTAATATCATCCATTTCTATTACCTGTTCATATGGTACATCGGCTTCAGCAAGTAATACATTCATGTGCCCTGGCATCCGCCCTGCAACTGGATGAATTGCATATTTAACGTTTATTCCCTTCTCAAGTAACTTTGTTGTTAATTCTTGAAGCGCATGTTGAGCTCGTGCAACCGCTAATCCATACCCGGGAACAATAATTACAGTATCTGCATTTGACAGTAAGAAAGAAACATCATCAGCTGAACCAGATTTTACCTGCCTTTCACCTGCCGCCACCTCATTGTTTGAAGCCTCAGCTCCAAAACCTCCTAACATCACTGAAATAATTGATCGATTCATTGCTTTACACATTATGTAAGACAATATTGCGCCCGATGAACCCACAAGAGCTCCTGCGATTATTAAAACTGAATTATTTAATGTAAACCCAATACCAGCTGCCGCCCACCCAGAATAACTATTTAACATTGAAACTACTACTGGCATGTCAGCACCCCCAATTGGGATAATTAATGTAACTCCTAAAACTAAAGCAAATCCGACCATTACAAAAAATGCTAAATATGATTCTGTTTGAAAAAATAAATAACCAAAAAATATCATACCAATTGCCAAAATTAAATTTATTACATGTTGGCCTCTAAATACTGTTGGTTTTGCACCAAATTTTCCAGAAAGTTTCCCAAATGCTATTACAGATGCAGTAAAAGTAATTGCGCCAATAAATGCCCCTATAAACAATTCAAACCTCTGAACAACTGAATGTGTTTCACTATCATTTAAAACCGCTGCAGATGCTATAAGTACAGCAGCTAGCCCAACAAATGAATGCATCAACGCTACTAATTCAGGCATTTTTGTCATTTCGACTTTTTTAGCTACATAAATACCAATACCTCCACCAAGTATAAGAGGTGCAAAGATTAAAAGTGGCACTAACTGATTACCTGTCCATAGTGTTGTAAGGACAGCAATTATCATCCCAACTATCCCAAATAGATTTCCAGATCGTGCGCTAGTAGGAGAAGATAACCCCCTTAACGCCAAAATGAAAAATATAGCGGCAACAAGGTAAGACAGCATTGATATTGATTCTATTGTCATTTAATTTTCTTTTCCTTCTTTTTAAACATCTCTAACATCCGTTGAGTAACAAAAAAACCTCCAAAGATATTGATCGCTGCAAAAAATATAGCAATTGAGCCTAAAATGCTACTAAATGTTACTAACTCCCCGTTAATTTCGACAACTTGCAACATTGCGCCAACGATAACAATTCCAGAAATTGCATTCGTTACAGACATTAGCGGCGTGTGTAAAGCAGACGTGACATTCCAAACAACGTGATACCCCACAAAAATTGCTAATACGAAAATTGTAATATTTTGTATCGTTAATAATTCAGCCATATAACTTCCTTTAATTAATTGAGTTGCCTTCTTTCGTTAGCAAACACCCTGAAACCAGTTCGTCTTCTAAATTAATATGTAAATTTCCTGATTCGTTGATTAATAATTTAACGAATTCAAAAATATTTCTTGAATATAGTGCTGATGCATCTGAACTCAACATACTTGGTAAATTGTTTAATCCAATCAAAGTAACCCCGCTAATACTTATAATCTCATTTACCTTGGTTAGTGGACAATTCCCTGAACCATCTGCCGCCATTCCTGCCGCCATATCTACAATTACAGAGCCTGGCTTCATACTATGGACAGTTTGACTGTCAATTAATTGAGGCGGAGCTTTACCCGGTATTAGTGCTGATGTAATTATAATATCTGAATTAGTAGCTTTTTCTGCTACTAATTGTGCTTGGCGGACTAGCCATGATTTAGGCATTGGTTTTGCATATCCACCTTTGCCAGAAGCATTCACTTTTTCTTCTTCAGTCTCATAAGGAACATCAATAAATTTTGCCCCCAATGATTCAATTTGTTCCTTAACAGCAGGCCTCACATCAGATGCCTCCACTATTGCTCCAAGTCTTTTAGCTGTAGCAATTGCCTGTAAACCAGCAACTCCTGCACCTAACACTATCACTCTAGCCGCTTTTACAGTTCCAGCAGCTGTCATTAACATAGGCATAAATTTTTTATAATAATCTGCAGCTAAAATTACTGCCTTATACCCTGCAATATTTGCTTGAGATGATAGAACATCCATAGATTGAGCTCTAGTATTTCTTGGTAATGCCTCTAGTGCAAAAGCAGTAATATTCTTATCTAAAAAATCTTTAGTTAATTTTTTATTAAAAGGCTCCAGCAAACCCACGACATATTGTTTGGAGGTTAACTGCTCTAGATCTTTTGCCTCAGGGGGTCTAACTTGTAAAATTAGATCAGCTTTTAAAACATTTGATCGGTTGGTAATTGTAGCTCCCGCCTCAACAAACATTTTATCTGGAATTGAAGCTAGATCTCCTGCACCTTCTTCAACCAGAACATCACTCTTAAGAAGAAGCATTTTTTTTACTGTTTCAGGGGTTGCGGCAACTCTTGCCTCACCACTAAGGGTTTCTTTTAAAATACCAATAATCATCTAGAGCTTTCTCCACATCTTAATTGTTCAGCTGTTTTACATATACCAGTTAATGTTTTTGCATCAATTGAGTATCTGACTAATAAACCACCATTTATATTACCCATACTTAATAAAGCCTCTGCGTTATCACCGTAGCTTTTTTTAGCTACCTGAGCAAGTAATTGTTTTAAAGTTATGAGGGTCAACTTTTTTTCCTTTTTTCATTCAGTTCTCTAATAAGTGGGGTAAAAATGAATTGCATCGCTAATCCCATTTTTCCTCCTGGAACAACAATTGTATTTGGTCTTGTCATCATTGATCCATGAAGCATTCTTAACAAATAATTAAAATCTACGCCCTTAGGGTTATCAAAACGTATTACAACAAAGCTCTCGTCTGCGTTTGGTATATCCTTAGCTATGAAGGGATTTGAAGTATCAACCATTGGAACTCTTTGGAAGTTTATATGTGTTCTGGAGAATTGCGGCGCGATATAATTAATATAATCTGGCATACGATTTAATATCGTATCGATAACAGCTTCTTTGGAGTATCCCCTGACCCTGTTATCACGATGTAACTTTTGTATCCACTCCAAGTTAATAATTGGAACAACTCCAACAAGTAAATCAACATGTTTAGCTACGTCTGCTCCTGGCCCTACGTATCCACCATGAAGTCCTTCATAAAATAATAATTCTGAGCTTGCATCTTCCCATGGGGTCATGCTCCCTGTTTTTTGTTTAAAAATTATAGCCTGCTCTTCGGTATGAACATAATGACGAGTTTTATATTTTCCATTTTTACCAAATTGATGAAATGTTTTTGCTAAATCACTTAATAAATTAGCGTCTGGACTAAAATGACTAAAATCTATTTCTGAATTATGTCGATTCTTTTTAATAAGCCCATCCATTTCATGTCTTTCGTGTCTATGAAAAGCATCCCCCTCAATGATGTCAGCATCAATACCATCCCGAGTAAAGATATGCTGAAAACTATCTCTAACAGTAGAGGTGCCAGACCCAGATGAGCCTGTAATTGCAATAACTGGATATTTTTTAGACATAATCTTTCCCCTTACTTAATAGATCTCATTTTATAAAACACTATTTTGATGTTGTTGATAATAATCTGACACTAACTTTACCTCATTATTTGCTCCAATAACTACTGGGACTCTTTCATGAATACTTTGAGGCTGAATATTTAAAATATCTTCAATTCCATCGGTACACAAACCATTACATTGCTCCACAATAAACGCCATCGGATTAATTTCATACATTAATCTAAGTCTGCCTAATTGCTTTGAATCTTTATTGTCTCGAGGATATAAATAAATTCCACCCCGCGTTAATATTCGATTTACGTCAGCAACTAAAGAAGCGATATAACGCATATTAAAATTTTTACCTCTAGGCCCAACAGCTCCTAGTTGACAATCCTTAATATATTTTTTAATCGAAGCTCCCCAATATCTTTCGTTACTCATGTTGATAGAAAATTCCTCAGCTTCCATGGGTATCTTTATATTTTCATCAACCATCACAAAATTATTTTTCTCTCTATCTAAACAAAATTTGAATGCGCCTTTTCCAAAAGTAATTATAAGTTGTATAGACGGACCAAAGACACTAAAGCCTGCGGCTATTTGTTTCTTACCCTTTTGTAAAAAATCTTTTTTATTCAATTTATTTTTATGGGGTACTTCATATACTGAAAAAATTGATCCTACAGAAGCGTTTGCTTCAACATTTGACGATCCATCTAGGGGATCGAAAAAAACTAAAAGTTGCTTTTCAGACCTAACTTTATCAAAAATAATTTCTTCATCAATTTCTTCTGATACAGCCCCAATAACTGATTTTGTTTTCTTTAATTCATCAATAAAAATATTATTTGAGTCTACATCCAGTTTTGTTTGTTGTTCTCCTTGTATGTTTATTTTTTTTAGCTTACCTAGATTTTTTAATAAAGGTGCTGTTTCAATAATACTACTCGTTTTTATTATAGATCTTGTAATACAATTAATTCCTTCTTTTAAATTCTCGGAAATTTCTTGATTAATTAAAAATTTTTGAAGATTCATAAAATTTATACTTTTTTAGGTTCGAAAATTCTTGATTCCATAACATTTCTTTTTTAATAATATTAATGCTTCAGGTATGTTTGCTTTTTCACCAAACTTATAATGTGTTTTTTCAAATATTTTAAATTTAATAATACCTAATAACTGTAAGCCATCATAGTAAATTGACTCTAAAGTGTTTTAAGGTTAAGGTAAAGTATTAATTACTTAATTTAATAATAAGATATTCTTAATGATAAATATTTCATCACGTCAACTCCGTATCTTTGTTTCGGCAGCAAAGCATAAAAATTTTACCCGCGCTGCTGAAGAAATTCATATTTCCCCACCTGCTATTTCTATGCAAATGAAAGAAATAGAGTCACTTGTTGATGTGGAATTATTTATCAAAGATGGCAGAAAATTAAGTTTAACTTCAGCTGGTGAATATTTTTTAAATTATGCGCGCCATATACTGCAAACACTGAATGAAACTGAAAGAGTTCTTTCACAATTAAAAGGTGGTGATATTGAAGTAATTAAAGTTGGAATAATTAGTACAGCACAATATTTTTTACCCCAGGTCCTTAAACAATTTAGAAAAAAGTATCCCCAATACAAATTTATTTTAGAAGTCAGAAATAGAGATCAACTTATAGAGTTACTTAGAGATGGAAATATTGACATAGCTATAATGGGATTAGTCCCAAAAGAAATTAACACTAAAGTTTATACCTTAGCAGATCACCCTCACGTATTTATTTCTAGCCCAAATCACCCCCTAGCTGGCATAAAAAAAATCCAGCCTGAACAACTTAGTAATTTTGAGCTAATAACAAGAGAAAAAGGTTCTGGTACTAGAGCTCACATGGAAACTTTTTTAAACGATCATGCAATAGACCCAAAGATAATCATGGAGATGTCTAGTAATGAAAGTATTAAGCAAGCAGTAATTGCTGACCTTGGAATATCTTTTGTTTCTAGACACACGCTAGCGAGTGAATTAAAAAATGGTGAATTAAAAATACTAGATGTAACCAATACACCAATAAATAGAAAGTGGCATGTAGTTACACTTCGCCCAACCACGTTAAATCGGTCTGTGGAATTATTAAAAGATTATATTATTAGTCAAACTCAGGTTATTTTAAATAAAATAGTTTTATAGTAATTTAAAGGCATCAACACTTAACGATTGAATTATTTTTATAACCTCATTAATCTCATTGTTTTTAATAGTACTTTTCTTATAAGCTAGGGCTACAGTTCTAAAAGGAGCAGGGCTTTTAAATGGAATAATTTTTATCATTGGGTCAGTGTATTTTTGACTAGTTGCGCTTTTAGGTAAAACAGATATACCTAAATTTGAAGCAACCATATTCCTGATTGTTTCTAACGAATTACCAGAAAAAATTTGACTATTTTTATTCAAGCCAGGACATGCCTCCAAAACTTGGTTACTGAAACAATGAGTGTTGTCGAGCAATAAAACTTTCTGATTAGCCAAATCTGTTGATTTAACTTCCTTTCTATTAGCCCAATCATGTTGACTAGGTACAATTGCCTCAAAAGGCTCATGATACAAAGGTACGGTCTCCATTCCTGAAAGCTCTAGAGGTAAAGCTATTATGGCGGCATCTATTGTGCCCTTTTTTAATTGTTCCTCTAAATTTTTAGTTATATTTTCTTCAATCTCTAAAGAAAAATTTGAGTCTTCTTTTTTTAGTAGGGGAATTATTAGTGGTAGCAAATATGGTGCGATTGAGTATATTAAACCTAATCTAAATGGAGCTTTAAAATCTTTTTTACTCATTACAGCTAATTCTTTAATTTTCTCTGCTTCGTCTAAAACAATAATTGCTTGCCTAAGTATTTTTTCACCAATTACAGTAATGGAAACTTCGGTTCGATTTCTTTCAAAAATTAAAACACCCAATTCATTTTCTATTTTTTTTATTGCCAAACTTAAAGCTGGCTGGCTTACAAAACTTATATCTGCGGCTCTTCGAAAATTTTTCTCTTGCGCCACAGAAACTATAAATCTAAGCTCTCTTAAGGTCATGTTGAACTTTATATATCAATATTATTTGCTCCAAGTGCATTACTCTCTATAAACGCTCTTCTTGGAGCTACATCATCGCCCATTAGCTTAGAAAAAGTTTCTTCTACCGCCATAAGGTCTTCAATAGTAACCTGTAGAAGTGTTCTTGCTGACGGATCCATCGTAGTTTCCCACAACTGCTCTGGATTCATTTCTCCTAAACCCTTATATCGTTGAATACCTAAATTACGCTTAGCTTCGGCAATTAACCAAGTTAACGCATCGTGAAAGTTATCTACTGGCGCTGATTTTTCGCCTCTAGTTATTATCGCACCCGGCCCAATTAAATCTTTAGTTAATTCTGAAGAGGTAATAATTTGTTTATATTCTCCGCCCATTAAAAATTCTTCATCCAACCTACTTACTTGTAAATTTCCATGGACGAATTGATTAATTTCAATAAAATATTTATTTGAATCTTCATTTTTTTTCACTTCAAAATTAATGTTATCAAGCAACATTAATTCTTTTAATTCAGATGAATATCTAGTTGTCTCTTTTTCGTCTTCTAGGTTGAGGGGGCCCAAAACATGAACCGCTCTTATAAGTGACTCATCATATCTTGAGGCAAGTCTTCTAATGATTGCTTCAGTCAACACCATCTCTTTTGCAATATTCGCCAGAGCGTCATCTTTTAAGACATCTCCGCCTGCCCTCGTTAATAATGTAGCTTCCTTTAAAGCTGACTCCACGAGATATTGATCTAAATCCTGCTCGCCCTCTAAATAGCGCTCATCCTTACCCTGTTTAACTTTATAAAGAGGCGGTTGAGCAATATAAATGTGCCCTCTTTCCACCAACTCAAACATTTGCCGAAAAAAGAAAGTTAAAAGTAAGGTTCTAATATGGGCTCCATCAACATCGGCGTCAGTCATAATGATTACGCGGTGATACCTTAACTTCTCTATATTAAAGCCCTCATCACTTCCTTCTTTTCTTGCCCCAATACCTGTGCCCAAAGCTGTGATTAAGGTAACAATTTCTTGGGAAGACAAGACCTTGTCTATACGTGCTTTTTCTACATTAAGAATCTTTCCTTTTAATGGCAAAATAGCTTGGTTCTTTCTATCTCTTCCTTGTTTAGCTGAGCCCCCGGCAGAATCTCCCTCCACTAAATATATTTCACACTGGGAAGGATCTTTTTCCTGACAATCTGCTAACTTTCCCGGTAGACCCATAGAGTCCATTACACCCTTTCTTCTTGTCATATCTCTTGCTTTTCTTGCCGCTTCTCTTGCTCGTGCGGCGTCTACTATCTTATTGCAAATAATTTTTGCGTCTTTTGGGTGTTCTAATAAAAATTCTGTTAGCTTTTTTCCAACCACATCTGAAACAATTGGCTGAACCTCGCTTGAAACTAGTTTGTCTTTAGTTTGAGAAGAAAACTTTGGGTCAGGGACCTTAACAGACAAAACACACACTAGGCCCTCCCTCATATCGTCACCGCCCGTTTCCACTTTGGCTTTTTTTGCTAATTCGTTTGACTCAATATAGGTGTTAATTGTTCTAGTAAGAGCAGCTCTTAACCCAGTTAAATGAGTTCCTCCGTCTCGCTGAGGTATGTTATTTGTAAAACACTGTACGTTTTCTCCATAACTATCATTCCACTGCATACTAACTTCCATAGTAACGCCGTCTTTCTCAACACTCTCAGCATAAAAAACGTTTTCATGGAGGCTAGACTTAGATCGATTCATGTACTCCACAAAACCTTTTATGCCGCCAGAAGAGGCAAAGTTTTCTGTTTTTCCACTTCTATGATCAATCAAATCTATGTTGACGCCATTATTTAAGAAGGATAATTCTCGAATTCTTTTTGCCAACAAATCAAAATGAAAATCAACATTAACAAAGGTTTCTGCTGAAGGCATAAAGGTTACTTCTGTACCAGTCTTATCTGTATCGCCCAATATCTTTAGAGGAGCAACAATATTCCCTCTTTTAAACTCAACTTCATGAATTTTTTTATTTCTATAAACCTTTAGTTTTAACCAGTCAGAAAGAGCATTTACGACAGAAACACCTACCCCATGAAGCCCACCAGAAACCTTATAGGAGTTCTGATCAAACTTCCCGCCCGCATGAAGCTCTGTCATTACAATTTCTGCTGCCGACCTTTTAAACTCATCATCTTCTTTTACATCTGTTGGAATTCCACGGCCGTTATCTGTAACAGTTATCGAATTATCCGGGTGGATGATAACTTTGATTTCATTACAGTGACCAGCTAATGACTCATCTATGGCATTATCTAAAACTTCAAAAACCATGTGGTGTAAACCACTACCATCTGATGTGTCACCAATATACATGCCGGGTCTTTTTCTTACAGCGTCAAGCCCTTTTAAAACCTTTATGCTGTCAGAATTGTATTTTTCGTTATTTAAATCTTCTTGCTTAGTCATCGAGTTCCTTTTAGGTTCACTATATTCTCATTGGCATTACAACGTACTTGTAATCTTCGTTATTTGGAATTGTTACAAGGCAACTACTGCTTGAATCATTAAATGCAAAATGTAATTTTTCAAACTGTATGTTTGTTAAAACATCTATTAAATAAGTAACATTAAACCCTATGTCTATAGGGGTGCCACTATATTTAATTTCTATTTCTTCTTCTGCTTTTTCTTGGTCACTGTTTGAGCTTATTAGTTTTAAATTATTTTCTGCAACCTGCATTGTAATGCCGCGAAATTTTTCGTTAGATAGAATTGATGCCCTTAGCATAGACGCCAAAAGTTCTTGTCGGTCAATTTCAAAAATATTTTCATGTCCTACGGGTATAACCCTATTGTAATCTGGAAACTTTCCATCAATCACCTTTGTAATTAAATTAATTTCGTTAAATTCAAAAGTAGCCTGATTTTTACTAATGGTAATTTCAACTTGGTTGTCTGTTTCATCTAATAACTTAATAAGCTCTAAGATTGTTTTTCTTGGGATTATAGTTTGTATCTTCTCTACTGGGCTCTTAAGTGAAGATGATGTAAAGCTTAGACGATGGCCATCAGTACCAACTATGTTAATTTTTTTCCCGTCTACTTCAAATAATAAGCCATTTAGATAATACCTTATATCCTGCTGAGCCATTGAAAAATCAACTTCTTTAAGGCGTTCTTTAAAAATTTTTTGACTAAGTGAAAACGAAGTGTTTTCTTCTTCATTTTTTTTCATGACCGGGTAGTCTTTTGCGGGAAGTGTTTGGAGGTTAAACCTACTTTTAGCTGCTTTAACTAAAACCTTAGATTCTTCTATTTTAAAATCTAATTGACTTCCTTCTGGTAAAGACCTCGTGATATCAAATAACTTTCTAGCAGAAATTGTTGTTTCAAACCTTTCTTTTACTTCAGTTTTTATTGCTAGTGAAATTTGCATTTCTAAATCAGTAGCGATAAATTTAATTATTCCGTTTTCACCTTCTATAAGTAAATTAGATAATATTGGTAATGTATGTTTTTTTTCTATAATTCCAGAAACATTACTTAAGGGTGAAAGTAAAATATCTCTGTTAATTTTTATATCCATAGTATTTTCTTTATATATAGTTTTTAGATAATAATAATAATAATAAGCTATTTTATTTGTTTTTAAGTATTATTTTTATTTAAAAACAATAATTTAGCTAACTTTTAAACCTATGTGTTTGTCATCACTTTACTGTGGATGAATTGTGCATAGTTTTAAGTTTTATATTTATTTCTTGGTTAACCGTATTCTAATACACAACTTATACACAACTTATACATTATCCTCTTAAAACCTGAGTTAAAAAACCTAAATCCTGTCCTATGTTTTGATCTTTTAGTCTTTGTTTCTCTATTTCATCACAAGCATGCATTATAGTGGTGTGGTGTCTTCCACCAAAAGCTTCCCCAATTTCTGGGAAACTTAAATTCGTAAGTTCTCTTGTAAGGCTCATTGCAATTTGTCTTGGCCTTGAGAAGTTTCTTGATCTTTTTTTACTTAAAATATCAGCTATTTTTATTTTATAGTATTCTGCAACTGTTTTCTGAATATTTTCAACACTTACCTGCCTTCCCCTAACAGCAATTAAATCTTTGAGCGATTCTTTTGCTAATATTATATTAATATCAGTTCCGGTAAAGTTTGACATTGCTACTATTCTGTTAAGAGCGCCTTCTAATTCCCTTACATTTGATCTTATTTGTTTCGCTATAAAAAATGCAACCTCATCTGGTAGATTAATTTTATTTTCACTTGCTTTCTTTAATAAAATGGCAACTCTCATTTCAAGTTCAGGGGGATCAATTGCTACCGTTAAGCCCCAACTAAATCTTGTCCTTAGTCGGTCATCAACCCCAGGTATTTCTTTTGGGTAAGAGTCACAGGTAATGATAATTTGTTTTTTATTTTCAATTAGAGAGTTAAATGCGTAGAAGAACTCTTCTTGAGTTCTATTTTTTTTACCAATAAACTGAATATCATCTATTAGTAATAGGTCTAGTGAGTGATAGTTTTTTTTAAATGCATCAAACGATTTGTTTTCATAAGCTTTAACTACGTCATGAACATATCTTTCGGCATGAAGGTATTTAAGTTTTGCGTCTGGGGTAATACTTTTTAAGTGGTTGCCTATAGCATGTATCAAATGCGTTTTTCCTAAGCCTACACCTCCGTATATAAATAAAGGATTGTAAGCTGTACCAGGGTTTTCTGCGACTTGTTTGGCTGCAGCAACCGCTAGTTGGTTGGCTTTACCTGTAACGAAATTAGTAAAATTAAAGTTTTTATTTAAACCAGTAGCCTTTGCGTTGCTTTTTACTTTTAGACTATTGGTAGGAAAGTTTTGGGTGTCTTTTATTGAAGTTTTTTTGCTACCGGTTATAAATATAATTTTTTTATGATCTAGGTGTTTTTCTGCCAGATCGCTTAGCTCGTCTAAAAATCTGTCTTTAATCCATTCGATTGCAAATTTATTAGGTGCTATGACTTTATATTTTTTATCATTTTTATCAAATTTAAATTCAAGGGGTTTAATCCATGTGTTGAATTGTTGTTTGGTTAATTTTTTATTAAATTTATTTAGGCATAGAGCCCAAAATTCTTCTGTATTCATTTCAACTCTGTTCTCATGCTAAACAAAATTCATACTAGCGTAATTTATTAAAGTTATCCACAACCTTTTTTAAATAAATATTGATTTATATCATTGACATAAGCTGCTTGGTAGAGTAATGTTCGGCTTCAAAGATTAACGTAGTGGAGTAGTATAATGAAGCGAACTTATCAACCATCGAAAGTAAGAAGAGCAAGGACACACGGGTTTTTAGTAAGAATGAAAACTAGAGGCGGCCGATCTGTAATAGCATCAAGACGCGCTAAAGGAAGAGTTCGTTTAGGTATTTAATTTATTCTTTCGAATAAAAAAAACTTGAAGCTAAGAACACCAGATGAATTTTCATTTGTTTTTAATCATAAAAAAAAAATAACATCCCCTCACTTGTTTATACATTTCTGTCCTAATGTCTTGGGTGATTATCGCCTAGGCTTTATTGTTTCTAAAAAATCAGAGTCATTAGCTGTCAAACGAAATTATATGCGTAGATCTATTCGAGAAATTATTAAGAATCAGCTATCAAAACCCTTTTCTTTTGATATGATTATTAGAGTAAGAAAGTCTTTCTATAAAGACTCGTTTGACGATTTAAACCAAGAAATAAAGACTTTGATTGCGAGTATTAAATAACATGGTTAAATTACTTATTTTTTTTATAAAGGCTTACCAGCAATGTTTGAGCCCTTTTTTTAGGTCACATTGCAGGTTTACTCCGACATGTTCAGTGTATACAATTGATGCTTTATATAAGTTTGGGTTTTTTAAGGGCTGTTTTTTAGGTTTCAAAAGAATTTTAAGGTGTCGGCCAGGTAAGGTTGGTGGTTTTGACCCAGTCTCAAAATAATTATTTAAGGTAAATATGGATACTAAACGTTTGATTTTATTTGTTCTTTTGTCTTTTTCGGTTCTACTGTTGTGGGATTCTTGGCAGAAAAAAAATATTGAAACACAGCCACAGCAACAAAACGACCTCAGTGTTCCAAGTCCTTCCGTCAAAAATGAAAATAATGATTTTCAGAAAACACTAAAGCCTATAAGCACAGATGTTGTCCAAAAAAGTCAATTAATAAAGGTTGAAACGGATTTATATTCTATAGACATTAGTTCCGTTGGAGGCGACATAAGAAACCTGTCTTTAAAAAATTATTTAGCTGATGATTCTGAGGGTTACTTTCAGTTAATGAGTGATTCCCAAAATCCACTTTTATATATTGCTCAAACAGGCTTATTAGGCGAGAATTTACCTACACATAAATCAGTCTTTACTTCAACTCGAAATAATTTTCAAATGAGTTCGGATACTCTAGTCGTTCCATTTACATATGAAGCAGATGGCTTAGTGGTGAAGAAAATTTATACCTTCACTAAAAATAGTTATTTGATTAAAGTTTCTTATGACATAAAAAATAATTCAGATAATTCATTAAAGATGAGTGCTTATTATCAATTAATTCATGATGGTGAGTCTAATCAAGGCTCTTCGATGATGCCTAAATACACTGGTACGGCTTATTACACTGATGATCTTAATTTTAATAAGTTGAGCTTCGACGACGTAGATTCAAAATCTTTTTCAATATCTGCTAATGATGGGTGGATAGGGATAATTCAACAGTACTTCGCATCATCGTGGATTGTTCGTGATGATAAAAGTAGAGAATTATATTCTAAAAAAATTGCTAATAATATTTACGCTTCTGGTCTTGTTATCTCTTTGGATGAATTAATGGCTGGGGAGGGAGTAGTATTTGATTCTAATTTATACGCTGGCCCCCAAGCCAAATCAGATTTAGAGCAAGCTGCTAAAGGTATGCCTTATACCGTAGATTATGGGTGGTTAACATTTATTGCATCCCCTTTATTTTCTGTGATGTCAGGGATTCAGAAAATGGTTATTAATTGGGGCCTATCAATTATTTTATTAACCGTCTTAATTAAATTATTATTTTATCCTCTATCAGCAGCAAGTTATCGGTCGATGGGACAGATGCGTGAACTTTCGCCACGACTTCAAAGTATGAAAGAAAAATTTGGTGATGATAAACAAAAAATGCAACAAGCAATGATGGAGCTCTATAAGACAGAAAAAATTAACCCTCTTGGCGGGTGTTTACCAATATTGATCCAAATTCCCGTGTTTATTGCCCTCTATTGGGTTTTATTGGGTTCAGTGGAGCTAAGAAATGCTTCCTTTCTGTACATCACCGATCTTTCCTCTAAGGACCCTTATTATGTATTGCCACTATTAATGGCTGCATCTATGTTCTTGCAAACTAAATTAAACCCCAAGCCGACGGATCCTATGCAGGCTAGACTTATGATGATGATGCCAATTGTGTTTAGTATATTTTTCTTTTTCTTTCCATCTGGACTGGTTTTATATTGGTTGGTAAATAATATTTTATCAATTACACAACAATGGTATGTAAATAAAAAAATACACGCTGAAGCGTTAAAAAAGAAAGGTCATGCTTAACGATCCTTTTACTATTGCCGCAATTTCAACCGCATCTGGTGTTGGTGGTATCGGGGTCGTTAGAATGTCAGGCCCAAAGGCTCTTTCTATCGCAAAAAAAGTTTGTCAGATTGATATTCAACCTCGTAAAGTTCATTTTTCAAAATTTAAAGACCTTAACGATCAATTATTAGATGAGGGGCTCGTACTATTTTTTAAGTCCCCTCATTCATTTACGGGGGAAGATGTTGTTGAGCTTCAGGGCCATGGCGGTCCAATCGTATTAAATTTAATTCTAAACGTATGCATACAATTTGGCGCAAAAATTGCAAGTCCAGGCGAGTTTACAAAAAGAGCTTACCTAAATAGTAAGCTAGACTTAGCTCAAGCCGAATCTGTTGTTGACCTTATTAATGCTTCTACCGATGCAGCAGCTAAAAGCGCAATAAATTCCTTGAGCGGTGACTTTTCTATTAAAATCAATGACTTACTTAAAAAATTAATTGAACTTCGTATGTACATTGAAGCATGTTTAGATTTTCCTGAAGAAGATATTGACTTCATTACCGAGGGGAAGGTAGTAGATAAATTAAAAAAACTTTCAGAAACTACGGCAGAAATTTTATTAACCGCCCATCAGGGACAACTATTAAGGGATGGTATTAATGTAGTACTAATCGGCCAACCTAATGTTGGCAAATCTAGTTTAATGAATCAATTGTCTGGAGAAGACAAAGCTATTGTTACCAATATTCCAGGAACCACAAGGGACCCTATATCTAGTGATATTAACCTAGAGGGCATACCTGTTCATATCACAGATACAGCAGGGCTGAGAGAGACCGATGATGTCGTAGAGAAATTTGGGATTGATAAGACATGGGACTCTGTTGCAAAATCTCATATTGCCTTAGTTATTGTAGAAGCAAATAAAGGCGTTGGAAAATACGAAAAAGCGCTATTAAAGCAGTTACCACCTGATATCAAAAAGTTTTTTATCTTCAATAAAATTGATTTAGTTCAGGAAAGATCAAGAATAGAAAAAAATGGTGAAGAAGTTACTATCTATCTCTCTGCTAAAAATGGTGAAGGCTTAACTTTATTGAAAAATCATATAATTACTATTATTGGAAAAACTCAAGTATCTGAAAATTCAGAAGGTTTGTTTATTGCAAGAAAGAGACATGTTGATGCATTGATTTTGGTTAGTGACGCCCTTAAATTGGGACTAGCTAATCTAGGCGCTCCAGAACTAGTCGCAGAAGAACTCATAATAGCTCAAAAGCATTTATCTTCAATCACAGGTGAATTTTCATCTGATGATTTGTTGGGTGAGATATTTAGTCAATTTTGTATAGGAAAATAAATGTTTCACGTGAAACCATGCTTTGTAGCCTAGTTTTAATTAAATTGTTTCACGTGAAACAATCGAATATCTATATTTCATAAAATACAGTAAAATTCTTTTTTAAC
>Ga0209816_1001346_pt1 | contig 18443 bp, 15 predicted proteins | sample CoawatmetaG01DNA_FD_187509 | JGI IMG/M metagenome (GOLD analysis project Ga0209816, IMG submission 187509) | Marine microbial communities from the West Antarctic Peninsula - Coastal water metaG017-DNA (SPAdes) (version 2) | ecosystem: Environmental > Aquatic > Marine > Coastal ... | reverse complement strand
CCAGTAGGCTTCACTGATAGAGTAAGGGCTGAATTCAATTTTAAGAATATTTTTTTTATGCCTGAATTTTTGCGTGAGGGCAAGGCTCTTTTTGACAATCTTTACCCTTCTCGAATAATAATTGGCTCTCATTCAAAAAGCGCAAAAGAATTCTTTAAATTACTTCATGAAGTAACAATAAAAAAAGATGTGAAGATTCTGTTCACTAATTCAAAAGAGGCAGAGGCTATAAAGTTATTTTCTAATACTTATTTGGCAATGCGTGTAGCATATTTTAATGAATTAGATTCTTATGCAGAGTCTCATAGTCTAAGCTCCAAAGAAATTATAATAGGGGTTGGGATGGACCCAAGAATTGGTGATCATTATAATAATCCATCTTTCGGCTATGGGGGTTATTGTTTACCTAAGGATACTAAGCAATTAAGGGCAAACTATAAAGATGTTCCCAATAGTTTAATAAGTGCAATTGTTGAGGCAAATTCGACTCGTAAGGATTTTATAGCTAATTCAATTATTAAGCATAAACCAAAAGTTGTTGGTGTATATCGATTGATTATGAAAACTGGTTCTGATAACTATAGAGAGTCTTCAGTTCAGGGAATAATGAAGCGTATAAAAGCTAAGGGAATTGAGGTTGTTATTTATGAACCTGTATTATTAGACGAAAAATTTTACAACTCAAAAGTAATTAAAAATCTTGAAAATTTTAAAAAAATTTCTGATGTGATTATTGCTAATAGGTTAGCTGATGAAATTAAAGATGTTAAGAGTAAGGTTTATACCCGAGATTTATTTAGTTCAAATTAAAGAAAGCATATGGAAATATTAGTTTATAAATTAGTTAATAATTGTTGTTCATTAGTTGAAAACACTCACTATAAGATATGTGAAGTTTATGCTTAATTATTTGACTTCTCTCTCTAGACTTAAGAAGCAATTCATTCTGATGCTTTTAGACTCTATCCTGCTTGTGTTAATAATTCTAGTTGCCTTTTCTTTAGTTTTTGGTGTTTTGTATTGGCCCACTAGAGATTTATTATGGGTAGTATTTGGTGCGCCCATTATTGCTATTCCTATTTTTGTATATTTTGGATTGTATCGGACCATTATTCGTTTTATTGACTTTAAGGCTTTATGGGTAATTATTAAGGCTGTAACAATATATACCTTGCTATGGGGAATGGTGGGCTTTATAGTTGAGATTGAGGGATTATTTCTCTCAATTGTATTAATTAACTGGCTCGTTTCTTCTTTAGCAATAGGCGGTATGAGAGTAACTGGGCGATGGGCTTTCGCTGAAGGTTTGAATAAAATAAATAAAGAAAACTGTAGCAATGTATTGATTTATGGTGCTGGTTCAGCGGGCAGACAACTGACGATTGCTCTGACAGAGTCGAATGAATATAATCCTGTAGCTTTTATTGATGATAAAAGAGAAATACATAATAAAACTATTTGTGGTATTAAGGTGATTTCAAAAGATACTCTAGGTTATGTTATTGACCAAAATGATGTTACTGAAGTGCTGCTGGCAATCCCTTCATTACCACGCTTACAGCGAAATAAAATTATCAATTTCTTGGAGCCTTATCCAGTAGTTGTTCGCTCACTTCCAAGTGTATCTATGTTGGCAAAGGGTAAGGTTAGAATTAATGATTTGTTGGAAATCGATTTAAGGGATTTATTGGGAAGAGATTTAGTTAATCCAAATCAAAATCTTCTAAAAGTAAGTATTTATAATAAAGTAGTATTGGTAACTGGAGCTGGGGGCTCAATTGGCTCAGAACTATGTAGACAGATAGTATTTATAAAACCTAAAAAAATAATCCTTTTTGATGTCAGCGAGCCCTCTCTTTATTTTATTGAGCAAGAACTAATTAATCTTAATTTATCTGATATAGAGGTTTGCCCTGTTCTTGGCTCTGTTACAAATGCAAATAGAATAGAATTTATTTGTAAGTATTATGAGGTGCAAACAATATATCATGCTGCAGCCTATAAACATGTCCCATTAGTTGAACATAATGTAGTAGAAGGAATATTCAATAATTCGATAGGCACGTTGATAACTGCAAATGCTGCAATTTCTTCGAATGTTGAAACTTTTGTTTTGATTTCAACTGATAAGGCTGTGAGGTCAAGCAGTGTAATGGGGGCTAGTAAGCGTGTTGCGGAAATGATTCTTCAGGCTCATGCCAAACAACAAAATAATACTTGCTTTACTATGGTGCGTTTTGGAAACGTGCTTGATTCAAGTGGCTCGGTAATACCTCTGTTTAAAAAGCAGATTCAAGAGGGAGGTCCATTAACAGTTACTCATCCTGATGTGATGCGTTATTTTATGACTATCCCAGAAGCGGTACAACTAGTTATTCAATCAGGCGCAATGGCTTTGGGAGGAGAGGTATTTGTGCTTGAAATGGGCGAGCCTATTCGAATTTACGATTTAGCTGTAAAAATGATTCGATTAAGCGGGTTAACTTTGTCAAATAAAGAGAATCCTGACGGCGATATAGAAATAAGCTATACCGGATTAAGGCCAGGTGAAAAGCTTACTGAAGAGCTTTTGGTAGATGGTAATTATACTCTAACTGAAAATAAATTGATTATGCGAGCGGAAGATGAAACGATGAGTTGGGATAAATTAAAACCAATTATAGATAAGCTTAGAGAAGCCTCTATCAATGGTAATGAAGAAGAAAGCCTTAAGATTCTTACCCAGTTAGTCCCTGAATCTAATCTGCGTTCGATTAAACCTAAGAATTAAAGTGTATTATTAACTGACTTTTAATAAATGAGTGGTTATAGAAGAAAATACTGATACTATTTCAAGGATAATTGTCATAAGAAGCGTAATTCAAATTAATTCACTTTTAAGAAGGAATTCTAATATATAAAACAATCTTAAAAGTATTGTTATAGGCTTTTTTCCAGCTACACACAGTATAATAAATTGTCAAATAATTTAATATTAAACAACAACTCATAAGAAATGATTAATAAATGCCTCTTCCCTGCAGCAGGTTATGGGACTCGTTTTTTACCTGCCACCAAAGCAGTTCCTAAAGAAATGCTTCCAATACTTACTAAACCTTTATTACAATATGGAGTTGAAGAAGCACTATCTGCCGGCATAACCAATATGGCAATCGTTACAGGCAGAGGCAAAAGGGCAATAGAAGATCATTTTGATAATTCTTACGAGCTTGATTCACAATTAAGTGGAACATCAAGAGAGCATTATCTTAATGAAATCAAGGAGATAATCAGCAAATCTACCTTTACATATGTTCGTCAGAAACATATGCTTGGTTTAGGCCATGCTATTCTTACTGGAAAGCCTCTAATTGGCGAGCAACCTTTTGGTGTTATTCTGGCAGATGATTTATGTGATAGTGCTGATAAAAGTGTGATTTCACAAATGATTGAAATATACAACAAGCATCAATGCTCTGTTGTTGCTATTCAGGAAGTATCAATACATGAGGTTGAAAAATATGGAATTATTTCTGGTAATTTGATTGATGGTACAAATGATACCTATAGGGTAATTGATATGATTGAAAAGCCAAAATCAAATGATTTAATTGAATTTTTTGGAGAAAGTTTTGAGAATAAAAAGAATCAACGTTTTATGGCAATTATAGGGCGGTATATTCTTACTCCAGATATTTTTGATATCCTACAAGATATCAAGCCTGGAGCTAATGGAGAAATTCAACTTACTGATGCAATAAGAATTCAAGCAAAGCAAAATAAAGTAATTGCTTATAAATTTAAAGGTGAGCGCTTTGATTGTGGAAACATAGAAGGCTTCGTAGGAGCTACAAATTATTTTGCTGATAAACTAAATTTAAATATATTAGATTGAGATTTTTATCAATACTAAAATTTTTAAAATATTAGCAAAGGATTAAAAGTTTATTAGTTAAGGTTTAATAAAAAAATCAATAAAATTTATATATGAAAAATAAAAAAATAGCTCTAATTGGTCTGGGGTATGTTGGCTTACCCCTTGCTGTTGAGTTTGGTAAAAAACGTAAAGTGTTCGGCTTTGATGTTAATAAGCAAAGAATTAATGAACTTATAAATGGTGTAGATTCAACTAATGAAGTCACTAGCCAAGAGTTAAAAAATGCGATTTATTTAAGCTATACAAATAATCTAGATGATATTAAAGATTGCTATATTTACATTATTACTGTTCCAACCCCAATCGATAAGTATAAAAAGCCTGATCTTAGTTTTTTAGTAAAATCCAGTGAAGCGGTAGCTTCTGTCCTTAAAAAAGGTAATATTGTTATTTATGAGTCAACAGTTTATCCTGGTGCTACTGAAGAGATTTGTGTGCCAATATTAGAAAAGCAATCAGGCTTTAAATTCAATGTAGACTTTTATTGTGGATATTCGCCAGAGCGTATTAATCCTGGAGATAAAGAGCATCGAGTAGCTAATATTAAAAAGGTGACTTCTGGCTCCACTCCAGAGATTGCTACTCAAGTTGATGAGTTGTATCAAGAAATTATTGTGGCTGGTACACATAAATCTAATAGTATTAAAATAGCTGAAGCCGCTAAAGTTATTGAGAATACACAAAGAGATGTTAATATTGCTCTTATTAATGAGTTTGCTATTATTTTTAATAAGTTGGGTATTGATACTGAGTCAGTATTAGATGCAGCAGGAACCAAATGGAATTTCTTGCCATTTAGGCCTGGTTTAGTGGGTGGACATTGCATCGGTGTTGATCCATACTACTTAACCCACAAAGCTATTGAAGTTGGTTACAATCCTGAGATGATTCTTGCTGGGCGTCGCCTAAATGATAATATGGGTTTTTATGTAGCTGATCAAGTATCAAAAATTATGGTCAAGAAGCGAATCAATACTGAAAACTCAAATGTACTTATTATGGGCCTTACTTTCAAGGAAAACTGTCCTGATTTACGAAATACTCGTGTGGTTGATTTGATTGAAGGGCTTAAAGGCTTTAATTGTAATATTGATGTATATGACCCATGGGCTGATAAAGATGAAGCATTTAATGAATACAATATTAGGCTCATTGATATACCATTAGAAGGAAGGTATGATGCAATTATATTGGCAGTTGCACACAATAATTTTAAAGAACTTTCACCAGAGCAGATAAAAGTTTTTGGTAAAGATAACCATGTGCTTTATGATTTAAAGTATTTATTAGATGCTAGCGAAGTAGATGGAAGGCTATAAATGACGAAGTATGAGCACTTGCAAGAATATCTTAAGAGCAACCAAAGTACTTGGCTTATAACTGGAGTTGCAGGATTTATTGGATCCAATTTGCTAGAAAGCTTGCTTATTCTTAATCAAAAAGTTGTGGGCCTTGATAATTTTGATACGGGCTATCAGCAAAATATTGATCAAGCTATTGAAGATGCTTCTAAGCTAACTGGTAAAGACTTAAGTAGGAATTTTAAGTTTATTAATGGTGATATAAGAGAATTAAAAGAGTGTGAGCATGCCTGTATTGATGTTGATTATGTTCTTCATCAGGCAGCGTTAGGTTCAGTACCAAGATCGATTAAAGATCCAATTAACACCAATAGAGCCAATATTGACGGATTTTTAAATATGTTACTTGCCAGTAAGAACGCAAAAGTGAAGCGTTTTGTATATGCAGCCTCAAGCTCTACCTACGGTGATCATGAAGATTTGCCTAAAATTGAAGATAAGATTGGTAATCCATTGAGCCCTTATGCTGTTACTAAAGTTGTAAACGAGCTATACGCAGGAGTTTTTGCAAAAACTTATGGTTTCAAAGCCATAGGTCTCAGATACTTTAACGTTTTTGGTAAAAGACAAGATCCCAATGGTGCATATGCAGCAGTGATACCAAAGTGGGTGGCATCAATCTTAAATAAAGAGAGTGTTTATATCAATGGTGATGGGGAGACTAGTAGAGACTTTTGTTATGTTAATAATTCAGTCCAGATAAATTTACTTGCAGCCACTACTGATAATGATAATGCAGTTGACCAAATTTATAATGTGGCGGTTAATGATCGAACAAGCCTAAATGTACTTTATCAAATGATTGAAGAAAAAATAATACAAAGAATAGAAAAGATAAAAAAGAAAGAACCAATCTATGTTGAATTTAGAGTCGGTGATGTTAGGCATTCACAGGCAAATATTGATAAAGCAAAAGAATTATTAAACTACTACCCAAAGTATAATTTGTCCAATGGCTTGGATGATGCAATTGATTGGTATATTGAAAACTTGAAATGACTTATAAAGCTCTATGGAAATATTTATCAAAACGTCGACAAAAGCAGTTTTGGTTTCTAACTGCCCTAATGATAATATCATCCTTTTCTGAGGTTATCAGCTTAGGTGCAGTGTTGCCATTTTTAGGTGCATTAACTGCACCTGAGACGCTATATCATAATGAGTTAATGCAACCCATAATTAAAATTTTAGAGATTAGTAATCCTGACCAGCTTCTGCTTCCATTAACCACTTTATTTATAATTGCTGTTTTACTGGCGGCATTCATTAGATTGGTACTTTTGTATGTAATGACACGACTTTCATTTGCAACAGGTGCAGATCTTAGCATTGATATATACAAACGCACCCTATTTCAGGAGTACGAAGTACATTTATCACGAAATAGCAGCGAGGTAATAGATGGTATTATTACTAAAACAAATACAGTAATTGGAGGAATTATTTCACCAGTTTTAAATTTAATTAGCTCAGTAATTTTACTGATCTCTATAATGGGCGCATTAATTGTAATTAACTTCAACATAGCATTATCATCATTTATCGGTTTTGGCCTGATCTACTCGATAGTAATTTATAACACTAAGGCCCAACTCTCGGATAATAGTTTAATTATCGCGCGTCATTCTACTCAAATGATAAAGTCTCTTCAAGAAGGGTTGGGGGGGATTCGTGATGTACTTATTGATAGTTCTCAACAATTCTTCGTTGATCTTTACCGTAAAGCTGATTTGCCACTCCGTAAAGCATCAGGAAACAATGTATTTATTGGCGCTAGCCCACGTTATGCAGTGGAAGCAATTGGAATGAGTTTAGTTGCTGTAATTGCGTATGCCATGACTAATCAAAATGATAGTGTGGTTTCGGTAATTCCTATACTAGGAGCGTTAGCTCTTGGTGCTCAAAGATTACTTCCAGCTCTTCAACAAGCCTATGGTTCTTATAGCACAATAAAAAGTTCAAGGTCATCATTTAAAGATGTGCTAAATTTATTGAATCAACCATTTCCAGAAGATGTTAATCAACAAATACTAAAACCAATTTCTTTTGAAAAAAAGATTGAAATAAAAAAACTAAATTTTCGATATTCAGACGACACTCCTTGGATTTTGAAAGATTTCAATTTAACGATAAAAAAAGGTGAGACTATTGGCTTTATCGGGTCTACTGGCAGTGGTAAAAGTACTTTAATCGATGTTGTTATGGGGTTACTCAAGCCAACTAGTGGCGAGCTGATTATTGATCAACAATCAGTCAGCATTAAAAATCGTAGGGCATGGCAAATTCATATTGCTCATGTGCCTCAGAGTATCTTTCTCTCAGATGGAACTATTGAGGAAAATATTGCTTTTGGTATTCCAAGAAATATGATAGATCATCAACAAGTAACGAAAGCAGCTGAAGACGCGCAAATTTCTGAGCTGATTGGTGAGTTAAAGAATGGTTATAAGACTCTTGTTGGAGAAAGAGGTATGAGACTTTCTGGTGGACAACGTCAAAGAATAGGTATTGCTAGAGCACTTTATAAAAAAGCTGACGTGTTAATACTTGATGAAGCAACAAGTGCCTTGGATAATAAAACTGAGCAAGAAGTGATTAAGGCAATTAATGGATTTAGTAAAGAATTAACCATATTTATCATAGCACATAGACTAACAACCTTAAAGAACTGCAATAGAATAGTAAAGTTAGAACAAAATTGTAAAATGAATATTCATAATTACAAAGAAATTTCTGGTGAAAAATAAGGAGAATGTTATGTTACAAAACTCATCAATATTAGTTACTGGAGGCACAGGGTCATTTGGTAATACGTTCATACCTATGACATTGAAAAAATTTAATCCTAAGAAGATTGTGGTGTTTTCTCGAGATGAAATGAAGCAATGGGAAATGGCTAAGCTTTTTAAAGACGATTCTCGAGTTCGGTTTATGATTGGAGACGTAAGAGATAAAGATCGACTTTATCGTGTTTTAGATGGTATTGATTATGTTGTTCATGCCGCAGCAACTAAAATTGTCCCTACTGCAGAATATGATCCGTTTGAATGCGTGAAAACCAATGTATTTGGTGCAATGAATCTCATTGATGCTTGTATTGATAAAGGTGTTAAACGTATTGTAGCTCTATCTACTGACAAGGCTAGTAGTCCTTCTAATCTTTATGGAGCAACCAAACTTACTTCTGATCGGTTATTTGTTGCTGGTAATTCCTTTAGTGGTAATCATGACACGAGATTTGCAGTGGTGAGATATGGAAACGTGATGGGATCTCGTGGTTCTGTTATTCCATTTTTCATGTCAATTCAAAAGAGTGGTGTACTTCCAATTACTGATTATCGAATGACTCGATTTATGATTTCATTAGAAGAAGGAGTTCAGTTAGTTTGGGAAGCACTTCAAGATATGAAAGGTGGTGAAATTTATGTTAAAAAAATTCCCTCTATGAAAATAACAGATATTGCTAATGCTATTAATTCTAGTTGTAAGCAGGAAGAGGTTGGTATTAGACCTGGTGAAAAGCTGCATGAGCAAATGATTGGTCCAGAGGATGCTATTTATACTTATGAATATTCAGATTATTTTAAAATATTACCATCTATTAATGGTTGGGCAGATGATTTAGAAAGAATTAATAATGGAATAAAAGTTAATGAAGACTTTACGTATTCTTCTGATACTAATCAACAATGGATGGAAGTCTCTAATTTAAAGAATTGGATTAAAGCTAATAAAGACAAAATTGGTGGTTTTTAAAATATGATTCCATATGGTAAACAAGATATTAATCAGGCTGATGTTGACTCAATCCTTAGTGTTTTAAAGTCCGATTTTTTGACTCAAGGGCCTCAAGTTCCTGCATTTGAAAAAATAATTTCTAAATATTGTAAAGCAAAATATGGTGTTGCTACTAATAGTGCTACTTCCTCCCTACATATTGCCTGCTTAGCATTAGGCCTTGGAAAAGATGACTGGTTATGGACTAGTCCAAACTCTTTTGTTGCTTCAGCAAATTGTGGGTTATATTGTGGAGCAAGTGTAGACTTTGTGGATATTGATTCAAAGACTTATAACTTATCTATCCATGAACTGAAAAAAAAATTAACTCAGGCAAAGAAAGAAAATAAACTTCCAAAAATTATAATACCTGTTCATTTTGGTGGGCAGTCATGTGATATGAAGGAAATTCATGCACTCAGCCAAGAATACAACTTTAAAATTATTGAAGATGCATCACATGCAATTGGAGGTAAGTATCTTGATCTTCCAATTGGATGTTGTAAATATTCTGATGTCACAGTGTTTAGTTTTCATCCAGTTAAAATAATCACGACAGCAGAGGGAGGTATAGCAACAACCAATGATGAGAATTTATCAGAGCGTATGAGGTTATTTCGCAGTCATGGAGTGACACGTGATCCAAATTTGATGACTAATCAATCCAAGGGGAGCTGGTATTATGAGCAAGTTGACATAGGTTTTAATTACCGAATGACTGATTTGCAGGCAGCATTGGGAATTAGTCAAATGAAAAGATTGGATGAATTTGTTGCCAAACGTCATACATTAAGTATGAAGTATGATGAATTATTGCAAGATCTTCCTATAATTTTGCCACATCAGCATAATTATAATTATTCTGCATTTCACCTTTATCCTATTCAAATAGATTTAAAAAATATTGGCAAAGATCGTAAACAAATCTTCAATGAGCTCAGACAAAATGGAATTGGTGTTAATGTGCATTACATCCCAATACATACTCAACCTTTTTATAGAAAGTTAGGCTTTCAGTTAGGAGATTTTCCTAATTCAGAAGCTTATTATAATAGATCAATAAGTATTCCTTTATTTTATGCTATGACATTTGAGCAGCAAAAAAAAGTTTGTTTTGAATTAAAGAGAATATTTAAATGAATATATGTGTAATACCCGCAAGAGGTGGAAGTAAGCGTATTTCTAGAAAAAATATTAAGATGTTTAATGGTAATCCAATGATTGCATACTCTATCCGGGCAGCTATAGAAAGTGATTCTTTTGATCGCATCATATGCTCTACAGATGATGAAGAAATTGCCTCAATTGCAAGAGAATATGGGGCTGAAACTCCATTTTTAAGGCCCTCAAGTCTTTCAGATGATTTCACACCAACAATTCCAGTGATTGCACATTCAATTGAATACTTGCAAAATCAAGGAAATAAAATTGATATGGTTTGTTGTATTTATGCTACTGCTCCTTTTATTCAGCCAGAAGATATTAAGCAAAGTTTAGGTAAGATTATAAGTGATGATATTAATTATTGTTTTTCTGTAACAAGTTATCCATTTCCAATCCAGCGTGCAATAAAAATTACTCAAGATCTTCGTTGCAAAATGTTTCAACCAGAATTGTTTAATACACGATCACAAGATTTAGAGGATGCTTTTCATGATGCAGGACAATTTTATTGGGGGAGAGCTGAAGCATGGCTTCAAGGAAGAATTATATTTTCTGAATCATCTGAAGTTTATCTTTTACCAAGATACAGAGTACAAGATATTGATACAGAAGAGGACTGGATAAGAGCAGAATCTATGCATGAAGTTTTAAATAAGAACAATATATTAAAATGAAAGTTGTTTTTCGAGTAGATGCCTCATTTCAGATTGGCTCTGGCCATGTAATGCGATGTTTGACTTTTGCTCGAGTTTTGAAATCAAATGATGTAGAGGTTGATTTCATTTGTCGTCAACATGATGGTAATCTTATTGACAAGATCCGTATGGACGGATTCAATGTTTTTGCTTTAGATTTTCTACCTGACAGCAAAGTTGATAGTAGTCTACCATATTCTAATTGGTTAGGCACAACACAATATAAAGATGCAAAGCAATGTGTTGATATTTTGAAACTAAAAGAAGTGGACTGGCTGATTATTGATCATTATGCATTAGATAAAGATTGGCACAATCAAGTCAATAAATTTTGCAATAAACTTATGGTTATAGACGATATTGCAGATAGAAAGCTTAATTGTGATATCTTGTTAAATCAAAATTTAGGTGTTACTAAGGATGATTATAGGAATAAAGTAAATGAAGAATGCAGATTTTTACTGGGTTGTCACTATGCATTATTGAGCGCTAATTTTGCAAAACTTCGAAAAGAAGCTTTGATAAAAAGACAGAAAACTAAAACAATTAAAACGATCCTAATTAGTATGGGTGGAAGTGACCCTAACAATATAACTTTTGATATTTTACAAAGCATTGATAATGATGTGAATATTATTGTAGTACTTGGCTGGTCCTCACCTCATATTGAAATGATAAAGCATTATGCTATTAATAAAAATATTGAAGTTTTAGTAGGAGTAAATAATATGGCCGAATTAATGCTGGATGCAGATTTATCTATTGGAGCTGGAGGTTCAACTTCATGGGAGCGATGTTGCTTAGGGTTGCCTACTTTACTATATATTATGGACAATAATCAAAGAAACATTGCAATGAATCTAGAAAAGATAGGCGCAGTAATAATTGTTAATAATTTACAAAAAAATCTATCTTTTATCTTAAATAATATCAATATATGGAGATCTATCTATTCTCAAGCATATACTTTGACTGACGGACTGGGAGCTTCAAGAGTAGTTAACTATTTATTATGAAACTTGAAAATTAATTATGATTATAAAAAAATTAAAGAGAAAAATGATGTTATATCAACTATTATTTCCAATAAAATGATCTGTACTGAAGTTTTTAATTAAAAAAACTATTGTCCTTATGTTTGGATTACCATCAGTGATATATTAAATTAAGGAATTATAATGACAATACTTGTAATAGCAGCTCATCCAGATGATGAAGTTCTTGGTTGTGGCGGCTCTATAGCTAAATGGACAGAAAATGGAGAGTCAGTTCATGTGCTAATTATGGCAACAGGGGTAACTTCAAGGGACGGTGTTGAAAATTTAAAAGATAAGCTTAGATTGTTAGAAGAGTCAGCAAAACTTTCCTGCAAAATCTTAGGTGTGAAATCGTTAAAAATACTTAAATTTCCTGATAATCGAATGGATTCTGAAGATCGTTTGGATGTCATTAAGGCAATAGAGTTAGAAATTGCTTTATTAAAACCTCATACTGTTGTTACCCATTTTAAGGGTGATTTAAATATAGACCATCAGATTGTTTCAGAATCAGTTCTTACTGCCTGCCGTCCTCAGGCTGGATTTTCAGTTCGAAGATTATTAGCATTTGAAATTGGCTCCAGTACTGAATGGCAATCTCCAAGTTTTAACATACCATTTCAACCAAACTTCTTTGAAGATATCACCAGCACATTAAGTACAAAAATTAAAGCACTAAAGTGCTATAAATCTGAGATACGAGATTGGCCTCATCCAAGATCTATACTAGGAGTTGAATATACAGCTAAGAATCGAGGTGGCTCAATTGGTTGTGATGCTGCAGAGGCTTTTATTTTATTACGAGAAATACGATAACCCTATATGGCTGTATTAGTCTCAGCAGTTGAAGTTGGTAGTGTTAGATCTTTAATTCCTGTTCTTACTGTTCTTGCTGAAACTCATAAACTAATAATAGAAAAAAATTTTTTTTTTAATAAAGAGATTCCTAAAAATTTAAGAAAGTGTTTAGTTGATATTCCAATTCAGAAAAATTCCTTAGTAGAGTTTATTTTGAAGCAAGATATAAGGGTATTATTATTTTCAGTAAATGTTAAAAATACAAGTCCATTAAAAATTGCTAGAGTTGTAAATTCACTTAATCTTCCAACAATACACTTACTGGATTATTGGAATGGGTATCGGTCTAGGATGGAGTTAGATGGTAAAAAATTATTTAATCCTACTAAGTATTTAGTGATAGATAAGTATTCTAAACAAGAGGCAGAGAAATGTGGCATTAAACCAAATATTATAAAAGTGGTTGGCCAACCTGCATTTTCTGATCTTGGGGCTCAATATATTCTAGAAAGCCAAAAGAAAGATCCATTTAAAAAAATAAAAAATATTGGTCAAAATATTATTTTATTTGTTTTAGAGCCTGTAGAAGATGATCAAGGTAGCTCACTAAAAGATAATAAGAATTTCAGGGGATATACTGAAAAGGATGTTATTAAGATTCTAATTTGTGCTTTGAAAAGTGCAGAGAGTAATTGCAAAATTATTTTAATTCCTCACCCACGTCAAAATTTAACTAAATTAATAAAACATTGGAGAATAAATGGGGGAGAAAAATATGGCTCAGTCTTGGATTTTCAACGAGGAAAGGATATTCTACCATTTGTTGATGGGGTAATTGGAATGGCGTCTACCTTATTATATGAAGCATGGCTTGTTGGTAAACATGTACTAAGTATACAACCCAATCTAAGAAATGATTCATTACGCTTTTTATCAAATAAAAAAAGGGTAACGTTTATAGATCAATCTGTAAATTCAGAAAATATAATAATAAAATGGTTGTCTGATATTTCTGATAAGAAGGATTTACCTTTTAATGATGAATTAAAGTTGCATAGAAATTCAATCAAGTCTGTTGTTGATGAAGTGCTTCTTTTTCATAATTAATAAAAAATATTATGAAAAAAATACTATTTACTGGAGGTGGAGGTGCTGGTAATGAGGCAATCTATCGTTTGCTATCCTCCAAATACGAAGTTAACTTTGCTGACGCTGATTTAAAAGCAATTAGTAATTCTATTCCAAAAAAATTCAAACACCAAATATTATTTGCAAATAACAAGGATTTTGTATCGAATTTAGACGCATTATGCGCCTCCCTAAGTATTGACTTAGTAATACCTAGTGTTGATGAAGAGTTGTTAAAAATTACAAATTTAAATACACCAACTATGTTGCCAAGCCATGACTATGTAAAGACAATGCTTGATAAGCTTGCAACTTCAAAAATTATTTCAAAATTTGGTAATGATGCACCAAAGACTATTCTATTATCTGATTTTCTAGGAGGAATGTCGTTTGTATTTCCATGTATTGTAAAGCCAAAAAGTGGGAGAGGATCCAGAGATGTAAACGTTTTGACATCTTCAGAGCAGGTGTCTGCATATTTAGCTCTTACTGGAAGGCTCTCAAAAGATGTTGTACTTCAGGAGTTTTTTGTTGGCCAAGAATATACAGTTCTAATGAGCGCAGATTCAGATAATAAATTGCACAAAGTTGTACCTGTATTAGTTGAAATTAAAAAAGGAATCACATTACGTGCAGAAGTGGTAAATAACAAAACTGTTATTGCTGCATGCCAGGCTATACATGAATCTATACCAACCAAAGGATGTTACAATATTCAGCTGATTTTGACAAAAGATAATAGAGTCATTCCTTTTGAAATAAACCCAAGAGTTTCCACAACTTTTTGTCTTGCACTGGCAACTGGAGTTGATCCGATTGCTATATTTAATGGTGAAGAAAATAATAAGTTAGAATATATTGGTAACAAACTTAATAGATATTGGTCAAATAATTTATATTGACTTCAATAAAAATAATAAAGAACATTAATTATGAAAGAAGAAAAAACAATATATATAAATGGAAAGCCAGTAATTGGCTCAGAAACCTCCCCATATATAATTGCGGAAATTGGTACTAATCACAATGGTGATATTGAGATTGCTCGAGCCATGATAAAAGATATCGCTGATAGTGGTTGTGACTGCGTAAAATTTCAAATATATGAAGGTGAAGAAATTGTAAGTAAAAAAATAAAATCATCGGAGTATGGTTTAGATGATATTTATGGTGATATTTACGCAAGAGAGATGTTTGATAAATATCTAAAAACACCAAAAAAATGGTTTCCTGAGCTAATTCAATTGGCGCATTCATTAAATTTGCATTGTGCAGTTACTCTCCATGGAGAAAATGGTATTCAGTGGTCTCTTGATTATAATTTTGATTTAATAAAAATTGCTTCAATGGATCATACTAATTTACCACTTTTAGAGAGTATGGTAAAAAATGTTAAGCAACCAATTTTAATATCTACAGGTATGGCCAAATTGAAAGATGTAGATGATGCAATGGAAATATTGAAAAAGCATACCCCTGGTGTAGGAATTTTTTATTGTGTAGCTATATATCCACCCGTTAAAGGAGAAATATCTCTTGAGAACATCAGTTATATTGCTAATCGATATAATTGCCCTGTGGGCTTTTCTGACCATACTCCCTCAAATACTGCGGCTTCTGCTGCACTAGTTTATGGATCATCTATATTTGAAAAACATGTAACGAAAGATCGCACATTGCCTGGTCCTGACCATCCTTTTGCACTCGAACCTAGGCAGCTATCAGAGTATGTGCAAAGTATAAATGAGACAAAGAGTTTTATTGGCCCAAGTAATTTTGGTGAATTATCATTCCGAGAAAAGGAGAATAGTAAAAAGTATTTAAAAAGTATAATTATGAAAAAAGCCATGTTGGCTGGAGAAGCTATAAGTAGTGAAGATATTTATCTTTCAAGACCAGGGACAGGCATTAAACCGAAATATTATGATTTTGTTGTTGGTAAGATTCTTTTAAAAGATATAGACAAAGAGTCTTTTTTGACATGGGAAGATGTTGAGGGGGGTGGCAATTAAAGTCCTAATTATTGGCGGTACTAGATTTGTGGGTAAAAATACTGTTGAAATTCTTATTCGTAATGGATTTGAGGTTACAGTTCTTTCTAGAAATAATAATATTTTAGAAGGCTCTATCCCTGTTACTGAAGAAAGAACTGAAGGGCTTAAATTACTTAAAGGGAATTTTTATGATGTGATAATAGATTTTATTTGTTATGAAGGTGCTGATGTCGATAATGTATTTTCTAATCTTCTATTTAATAGATATATTTTAATATCAACTGTTTGGCTTTCTAAAATTGAAAATGTTAATAATACATATACTAGCTTACCTGAGCAAACAAAAAAATATTTATTAGGGAAAAAGGAAGCAGAAAAGTTGGCTGAATCTTCATGGATAAGTGGAATTCCATCAATAATTATTCGCCTACCAATTCTCTCTGGAGTCAATGACCACACAAGACGTTTAATGTTTTATCTAGATAGAATGGAAGATGGATATGGCATCATTCGTGTAAATGGTGGCAATAATATGCTTCAAATTTCCCATATCCAAGATGTGGCTGATGCAATAGCTAAGGTAAGTATTGATGATTTAATAGAACAACATAGTCTATGGGATGCAATGCCAGGTAAGGGTTTTTCTATCAAATCAATGCTGAAAATTTTATCAGATGGTAAAAAAATTCAGTGGTGTGATTTATCTGAAGAATATTTAAATAAAACTATTCCAGAGTACTTAAAATATGAGCCATTTTGGAGAGAATATCAGCTATCAGAAAATACTAATAATATTTTTGAGATCACTAATACAAGGCCAAGACCAATAGAAGAGTGGTTTTTGCCATTAAAAAAGAATGCTAAGATAATGAATAATAATTCTTTGAGAAGGAAAGAAATTAATATTATCAAGGAGCTGTAATTATTATGAAATATACAAAGGTATTGAATAATTTTGATCATATACCATTAATGCTTGATGTTGTTGGTAAGATGATTATCAAATGGAGAGATGATCTAGAGGCGAAAAAAATATTATCAGAGCAAGACTTTAAAACAGAAGCTGATCTTAGGGCACACAAATATATTTCTCATCAATTAAGTGTTTTATATCCAAGTACTGTAATTATTTCAGAAGAAGATTCTACTCATACAACAATTAGGCCAGATAAGTACTGGTTAATAGATCCTATTGATGGAACTGCTAGTTGGCATAATGGATTTGATGGATTTGTGACACAAGTAGCATATATTGAAAATAATATACCAATTTATGGAGCTATTCATGCCCCAATATTAAAAAAAACTTGGACAGCGACAAGGGGAGGTGGTGCTTATTTAAATGGAAAAGAATTATTGAAATTAGAAGAAAATAATAGACTAATATTCATTGATAATACAAAATACCCACATGGTATATTAAAAGAAATTATGCATTCATTACGATCAACAGACTATATTGAATGCGGTAGTTTAGGCTTGAAGTCAGTTTTTGTAGCAGATGGGACTGCAGATTTATTTTTTAAAGATGTTTGTGTCAGAGATTGGGACCTTGCCCCAGCCATGGTTATATTAAATGAAGTAGGTGGGATTCTAACTCAATTAGATGGAATGCCATATTTATTTTATGGGGATTATATGAAAAAAGATGGTTTTATTGTTGCAAGAAGTCAACAGGCTTTAGATAAAGTAATTACATATTTAAAAAAAAATCAAGGAACTTATGAAAAAAGTAGTTAAAACTTACAGGGTTTTTTTATCCAAATCTATATCTATTTTGGAAATCATAAAAATATACTATTTGATGAATCTTAATGCAACATGATGTTGTAATCGTTGGTCTTGGGAAGATTGGCATGGAATATGATCTAGATCATAGTAAAGATTTCATTTTGTCACATGCTAGAGCATTTGATCTGCATAAAGGTTTTAATATTGTTGCAGCGGTAGATACCTCATCTAAAAAATGCTCTGTATTTAAATCTAAGTATGGCGAAAAATTGAAAACATATATTGATCTATCAATAGCATTAAAGAATGTTAAGGCATCTATATTTGTAATTGCTACTCCAACAGACAGTCACTATAAAATTATTAATAACATTTTAGATAATTCTGATCCACTGGTTATATTATGCGAGAAACCAATATCACATAATATGGATCAAGCAAAAAAAATAATTGCAAAATGTAAGAAAAAAAAATGTAAATTGTATGTTAACTACTTTAGGCGTTCAGATATTGGTGTTGGAGAGATTATAAAAAAGATTAATGATAAAAGTATTCAGGATCCAGTCCGAGGTGTAGTTTGGTATTCTAAGGGCTTGTATAATAGCGCTTCACATTTTATTAATATACTTCAATTTATCTTTGGTAGTATTCAAACTATACAAGTTCTTAATAAAGGTAGATTATGGAATAATAAGGATCCAGAGCCTGATTTTCAATTAACATTTAATAAGTTAAAAATAGATTTTATTGCCTTAAAGGAAGAGAATTACTTCCATAACTCTATGGAAATAATGATGACTAATGGCCGCTTAAGTTATCAGCGAGGTGGAGCTTATATTTCA
>Ga0209816_1001341_pt1 | contig 18468 bp, 13 predicted proteins | sample CoawatmetaG01DNA_FD_187509 | JGI IMG/M metagenome (GOLD analysis project Ga0209816, IMG submission 187509) | Marine microbial communities from the West Antarctic Peninsula - Coastal water metaG017-DNA (SPAdes) (version 2) | ecosystem: Environmental > Aquatic > Marine > Coastal ... | reverse complement strand
GGAGTTATCAATATTATTAGGTGCTAGTCTTACGGATGCTGTAACCAATCCAACAGTTAGTAAGGAACCTACGCATGAAAACCTATGGATCAACACTGATATCAGAATCAGCTAGAGAACAACTACGAATCTTACTTAATCCTAAACCCCTAAAGAAAGGGGATGGAGAGTATGAGATCGGTTATGAATCAGCTAAAAGAGATATACTAGAATCTATCTCTGCATTCGCTGGAGGTAATCTATGATCCGACAAGCAACTCAACAAGACCTCTGGCATATACTTGACCTCACAGAAGAGTTCAATACTATGTACTACCATAAGCCATTGGATGAAGTTAAGACAGTCGGTATGATTGAGCTCATCATCGAAGATGGTGTATGCTTTGTATCAGATAAAGGCTACATCGGTGGTGTTGTTATGCCAGACTCATTCCGGGATGCTAATGCTCTAGTTGAGCTCGGTTGGTTCGCCAAAGACAACTCCGGTATTAAACTACTAGACGCCTTCATTGCAGAGGGTCATAGGCTAAACGTAGACGAGATCAGGATGTGTACTATGAGTACAAGCCCTGATATCGCAGATAAGATTATACTTCGTAAGGGATTCACCCTAGCGGAGACACAGTACAGACTGTAAAACATAATGGGAGGCATACATGCCAGCATTCACATCAATCATTGCTGCGGCCTCTCTAGGAGTGTCAGCAGCGGGTGCAGCAAACGCAAAGAAGGCCGCTGCCGCTACTGCAAAGAAACAAGCAGCATCACAGGCGCAGCAGCAAGCAGCCGCTACAGCACAGCGAGAGCAGGATCGTGTCATCGCTGATGAGCGCGCAGCAGCCAGTGCATCAGAACTGAAGCAGCAGCAGGATGCAGCGAAGCAGCAGCAAGCAGACAACGAAGCAGCGCGTGCTGCTGCAGAACAACTCTCTGCGGATGAGAAAGCAGAGCGCGAGAAAGTAGCAGAAGCATCTCGTGTTAAGGTCTCTGAAGCACAAGCACTAGACGCCCAAGACAAAGGCGATAAGGTAGCGGAAGTTGCTATCGGAACAAGTAGTGCCTCTGACGCCTTGCTGAAATCAGACCCAACAGCGTCAACAGCGTCAACTGAGACAGGCGCAACGAGGAAGAAAGCCAAGGGCCGTAAGGTCGGTGGCGTCTCCAAAGCTAAGAGAACCGTAGGAGGTCTGTAATGCAAGCCCATGAAGTAAGTAATGTATGGGCAGACATGGACACAGAGAAGGGCGATCTAATTGATCGCTCTGAAGCATTCTCTCGTTGGACCGTGGCTGCTATCATGCCAGCCGACGGCGGTGAGAAGGTAGAGCAGATTCATGGTAACGTCCATGTAGGCGCTTCCCTTGTTAACCACCTAGCAAACAAGATCGTGGATGTGCTGTTCCCAGTGAGCCGCCCATTCTTTACAGTTGCCATGACCCCAGAGGCTCAGTTAAAACTAGAGCAGGAGCTCGGTGATGACCAAGCAAGTGTACTTCAAGAACAAGTTCGAGATGCCACAGCTAAGCTAGAGCGCGTAGCTATGCGCGGTCTGAAGCTAACAGCCTATCGTCCGACAGCAATCCTAGCAGCAAAGCATCTGATCGTAACAGGTAACGCTCTGCTGCGTCGTATGCCGTCAGGTGAGCGCGTATTGTATCCAGTGAACCGCTACGGTGTCCGTCGTGACATCTTAGGTAAAGAGATCGAAGTCGTCTTGTCTGACAAGAAGGTGTTCTCTACGTTCTCTGATGAGATGCAGAAGATGATCCTAGCTGTGCACGGCGGTACTAAGCAAACAGATATGATTCAGCTTCTCACGCACTACAAGCGTGATGGTAAGCGCTGGGCTATCCGGCAGGAAGCCGAAGGCGTTGGTATCGGACATACCGTGTATCAAAACGACAAAGACTACGACCTACTCATTCTCGACTGGACACTACACCCCGGTGAGAACTACGGTCGTGGTCTCGTTGAAGATCACGCTTCTACGTTCCACAACATCGACGTCACGAATGAAGCTGTCATTGATCTAATGGCAATCATTGCTGACGTTAAGTTCTTCGTTCGTCCGGGTTCCCCGCTGTCGCATGACCTAGCTGCCCTTAACGCTGCCCCTCGTGGCACGTACTGGCCCGGTAATGCAGAAGACATCAGCATCCCTGAGATGCGTGCTCGTGGTGATCTAAGTACTATGATTGAGGTTGTCTCCCGTTGGGAGAATGAACTCTCTCAGGCGTTCCTTAAATCAACTGTACGAGACGCAGAGCGCGTTACTGCAGTAGAGATCAGGATGGTTGCTAATGAGCTAGAGAGCGCCTTCGGTGGTCTGTACTCACAACTCGCTATGTCTTGGCAGCAGAAAGAAGCTGACTACGCTATCAGTAAGGTAGACTTCGATAAAGAAGTAGGTACAATCGGTAATGCCTTTGAGGTAGTCGTAACGACTGGTCTTGAGTCACTGTCCCGTGAGGGTCAGATCGACAACCTACGCCTAGCTATCGGAGACCTTCAGATGATGGAGGCTGTACCGGAAGACATGCGTGGTTCTATCAACCCACTTCGCTTTGCTAAGTTTGTATTCACCAACCGCAGCGTTGACCTCAAGGCATTCCTGTACTCACAAGAGGAGATGCAGGCTAACCAAGAGCAACAGATGCAGATGGCTGGTCGTCAAGAAGCACAAGCAGGACAACAAGAAGTTGCAACCCATGCTGGGAAAGCAGCTATAGACAACAAACAATCGTAGGAGAGAACGATGACCGAAGAAGTAACACCAGTAGTTGAAGAGACTGTTGAAGCTGTTGTAGTAGAGACCGTTGACTTGGATGCAAATCCAGTTGACGGCACTCTCGCCGCCACTGACGCAGGTTTTGTAGCCAAAGCAGAGGAGCCTCCAATTGATGAGGCTGCTGCAGAGGCTGAACCTGCGGAAGAGGCACCAGAAGCTGAGCCAGTCGAAGCAGCCCCTTATGATTCCTCTGTATGGGGTGACACAGGGTCTGACGTAGGCAACAGCATTCTTGGTATGTTGGAAGAGTCCGGTATCAGTACAGACGACGCTAAGGCGTTGATGTTCGATGCCGTGATGGAAGGCGACATCACTAAGATCGACGTAGATGCACTAGCAGCTAAGGTCGGTAAGAACGCAGCTAATATCATTATGTCAGGGGCTAAGACCTACATTGCAGAGAGCGCAGTTAAAACTGCTTCTATTGTATCTGAGGTTCATACCGCTGTCGGTGGTAAAGACAACTGGGACGCCGCATCTAAATGGGCGTCGTCTAATATCCCGGAGGCTACTCTCGCAGAGTATCGTCCGATGATCGACAAGGGTGGTGCTTCGGCACGATTCGCAGCAGCGGAAATCCTTGCAGCTTACAACGCGGACGGTAGCAATTCTACCCTCGCACCATCAACCCCCCGCGCCGAAGGAACTTCGGTGTCTCCCCCAGCAAGCACAGCAACAACCCGTGCAGAGTACTTCGCCGCTCTTGAAAAGGCTAACCGCAGAGGCGCTTCTCAGAAAGAGATCGCCGTAATCCAAGCGGATCGCAATCGCGGTCGTTCCAAGGGCATCTAAGCTCTAATCACATACCAATAGGAGACATCAAATGTCAGGTATCAATATCCCAGCAGATTCCACGCACCTATCAGATCAGGCAATTGCCGATATGATCGAACAGTACGGCGGCGCTGTTGATTCTCAGTTCGCTAAGAAGTCCATGATGCGTAACTTCGTTGACGTTAAATCCGTCAAAGGTACAGACACCATTCTGAACCGTCGCGTAGGTAAGACTTCGTTGACTACTTTGACTGCAGGCGTTCGCCCAGCAGCAGCTAAGACTAGCTTCGGTTCCACATCGCTGACCATTGACACTGTTGTCATGGCTCGTGATAACCGCTCTATGCTGAACGAATTCCAGATCGACTTCAATGCTCGTGCGGAACTCGGCAAAGACCACGGTAAAGAACTCGGCAAGTTGTTCGATGAATCCATGCTCATCGCTGGTATCAAAGGCGCAGCAGCATCCGCTCCTGCTGGCTTGAACGGCGCATTCGGTGCAGGTACAACTGCTGCTCTTGCGACTGCAGGCGACGAACTCGACCCAACTAAGTTCTACACTGCCCTCGAAACAGGTGTTGTTTCTATGCAGTTGAAGGACATGGACACAGACGAGTGCGTTATCTTCGTGACACCAACTCAGTACGCTGTTCTGTTGAACAACGACAAGCTGGTCAACCAAGACTATAGCAAAGAGAACGGCGACTTCGCTAACGGCATGTTCAAGACCGTAATGGGTGTTCCTGTTGTTCAGACTAACCGTCTGCCAACTGCAGCTATCACTGGTCACGCTCTGTCCACCACAGCTAACTCTAACTTCTACGACGTATCTGCTGCTGAAGCACGTACAGAAGCTCTGATCCTGCACCCATCTGCTTTGATGGTTGGTGAGACTATCCCGTTGACTTCCGACGTGTACTTCTCGAAGATTGAGCGTCAGTGGTTCATCGACTCGTTGATGGCTTACGGTGCTAACTTCAACCGTCCAGACGCAGCTTACGCTGTTCAGTCTGTCCTCTAAACTACCTAGCCCCTCTTCCTTAATTGGAGGAGGGGTTTTTTTGCATTTACGGTGTATTCGTTGAGCGGCTTTCGTCTCTCCCGTTGGCTGTTCTACCAATACATCCTAACCCCCTAACAGAAAGGCTTGTCATGTCCCTACGTCTTGACCTGATTAACAGTATGCTTGCGACCACGGGTACAGCCAAGCTGTCTGCCGAGGACGTCTCACACCCTAACTACGTCACCGCTGACTCTATCCTAAGTGATGTCATCGAAGAGTTCTCCTCGCGTCCACTGTGGTTCAACACAACACGCCGTACTCTCGCAGCTAACGTGGACGGACGTGTCCTTGTTCCTAGTAACGCTTTGTCATGTGACCCAGTAGATACTAAGCTCGACTACGCTATCCGTGGTCAGTACCTCTTTGACCTCGGTAACTACACAGACATCATCGGTGCGTCCGTTGATTGTGAGATCATTGCAGAACTCACCTTAGATGACATGCCTCCTATCGCTCGTCAGTTCGTACGAGCTCATGCGCGTATGCAGTACTACATCGACCAAGATGGTAGTGGTGCTAAGGTTAAGCTGTACATGGACGCCTTCGCTCGTAAAGAGAGAGAGCTCGTACTCATTAACATGAAGCACACAGACGCTAACTTCTTCAGCGGCAAGGCATACGCCAGCTTCGCAACTCGACGGTCGGCATACGACTTACCATTCACACGTATCCAATAAGGAGACAGCCATGTCCGTTTCAGGTACACTAGGTTCCATGCTGCAAGGCGTGAGTCAGCAGCCAGCCCATATCCGTAACGACGGGCAGGTCACTGAACAGATCAACATGGCCTCTGACGTTGTACGAGGACTCACATCCCGTCCGGGGTCAGACCTCGTTGCGTATAACACAGCGCTTTCTACTGACCTCGCTTTCCGTAATGTGGTCATGCAAGGCAATCGCTTTCAAGTCGGTACAAAAACAGGTGTCCTAGAAGTCTTGGATGACGTGGGCGTCAAGCGCAGCGTTACACTAGACGCAGGTGTTTCCACCTACCTAGGTCCAGCAATGGAAGTCTATGTCTACGATGACGTAGCTTACTTGTTGAACCGTGATAAAGTGGTTGCTATGGACTCGTCCACAACAGCACAAGAGGCATTGGTAACTACCGACGAGGGTCTCGTATCCTGCCTTGGTGGTGCCTTCAGTCACACATACACAGTAACAGTAGAGTACGAAGACGGTGTTACATTCAGCGGCTCTTACACAGCCCCTGACGGTACTACTGCAGGAGACGCTGCTAAGACATCCTCAGACTATATCGCAGACCAGCTAAAGACAGCACTCAACGCACACGCTAGTATCAAAGTCGGTACATTGTGTGTTGTCGTTGGTTCTGTTATTCGGATCACAGGTGTAACTAATCCTGCAATCACAGTAGCAGACGGTACAGGCGGTACACTCATTCGCTCACAGACTAACACAGTCAAGAACATCGAAGACCTCGCAGAGTTCGCAGCGCACGGTTCATTAGTACAAGTTGTTGGCGCTAAAGGCGCTGACGATGACTTCTGGATGCGCTTTGAAGTAACTGGTGCAACTGTTGGACTTGCGTTCGGATCAGATGGTCTATGGCAAGAATGGTTTAACCCTGCGGAAGAATCGCAGTTCGACCTAGCAACTATGCCACACATCTTGACCTTCGATGGCACTAACTTCACAGTGTCTAAGGGTAACTGGCAGGGACGTCGTGTAGGTGATACTACAACTAACCCTGCGCCAGACTTCGTGGGTCAGAAGATCAGGGACGTCAGTGGCTTTCAGTCACGTCTTGTATTCATAGCAGGACAGCACGTCATTATGTCTCGTACTAATATCGAGGTAGACTTCTGGAAACAATCAGCAACTGTACAGCTTTCCTCCGATCCAATCGGTGTTCGCTCAACAGCGCAGACAGAGTTCACTATGGAATGGGTTGTTCCGTTCGACCGTGACCTCATCATCTTTGCTACAACGAGCCAGTTCCTAATCACAGGTTCTGCTGCCCTAACGCCAAGTAACGCAGCCCTCGTACAGACTACTAACTTTGAGATGGGTGACGCAGCGCGTCCGGCCTCTACAGGTCGTACACTGCTCTTCCCGTTCAGTAACGGTGGCTATGCGGGTGTGAAGGAGTTCTTCTCCTCCGCTGGTGTTGATGCGTCAGAGGCTGTGTCTATCACACAGGTACAGGACGAGTACATGAAGGGTAAGGTATCAGCTATCACAGCTAGTACTAACTTCGCCTTTGTTATCGTACAAACAGATCACGTTGATGAGGCTAGAACTCTATTCGTGCACCAGTACTACTTTGATGGAGCAGATAAGGCACAGGCTTCGTGGTCTCGTTGGGACTTCCCAGATGACATCGAAAACGTGTTCTTCTCTGGGTCTGAGCTATTCGTTCTAATGCACAGTGCTGCACAAGGCTACATCCAGACTACACTCAACCTAGACATCCCGTCTAACACTTACACAGGTTATCCTATCGCTCTTGATATGATGGACCTGTACACTGCAGCAGACTCATCCAGTGACTACATCCTCACTGATTACGTTCTCGCAGCTTATGTAGAGGCGGGTGTTACATCCACAGAGAAAACCTACATTGACCTTCCGTGGTCGAATGCACGTATCGTTCAAGGGCAGGGCTGCTCTATCCCCGGACAGACAGTTAACGCAACCGTGTCTCTTAAAGCAGATGGCTCCTATCGTTACCTCATGAGCGACGTCACCGTACCAGATACCGCAAGTGTGTATGCAGGACTAACGTACACGTCTTTGATTAAGCCGACTATGCCGTTCATCCGCGATAGCACTGGTGCATCTATTAAAGCATCTAAGCTCGTGGTTACTGAGTTCGTAGCTTACTTCGAGGAATCAGGATACATCAACTCGTCTATGACATCTAAGTATCGCGCAGCACCTCTCGTGCACAGCAACACAGAGATCGTAACGGCTGCTGATCCAGATGATCCGAATGGTACAGGTATTCGTTCTGGTCAATACATCATCCCTTGGGGTGAGCGTAGTGATTGGTCTGAACTAACAATTTCATCAGATGATGTACGACCCATGACTATTATTGAAGTAGAATGGCTAGGACAAGTCTTAACCCGTGGAAGGAGACTCTAATGAGTTTAATCGGAATGGGCCTCGGTGCAGCTAATGCTGCAATCGGGGCTTGGGGTGAACTCGCAGTCGGTGGTATACAAGCTGATATGCAAGAGGCGTCTCAGGCGTACTCCAATACAATGCGCAACATCGCGGCTAACCAAGCAATCAATGACGTGACACAGAACGAAGTCATGGCAGGGGATGCTAATCGACGGTTAGAGGTGCAGCTTCAGCAGTCTGGTCTACAAGACAGGGGCAATGCTGAAGTGAGTGCCGCCGCCGCTGGTGTGGCTGGTAGCAGCGTGACCTCTGTTCTACAGGGGTTACGCCGTGGTGCCTTACAAGCACAGCACGCACGTATGCGTAACTTCCAATCACAAGAACGCGCAGCAGATAAGCAGCGCGGTAATATCCAACTCGCAGCTATCATGGGTGAAGACATCTCTGTTATACAAAGACCAAGTGCAGGCACAGCCCTACTTGGACTAGGTGTAACAATGGTGGACATCTACGATAGTAATCAACCCGAAGGGTACAAGACTAGCGATTGGCAGTCTAACCCAATGAAGAAGTAAAGGAGAGTCATCATGGCTATAGGATCAGAGCGCCGGGAAGGCACACCCGACAGTCTAGTCGGTGCTACAGGTATCACACCTGTTGAAGTACAAACACCACAACTACAGATACCAAACGCCTCTGTTCCTGATGTAATCAACAACACATCTAGTCAGATGATGCGATCCCTTTCTAAATGGTCGGGTTCTCGTATCCAAGAGTACGCTAACAAACAGCACGAGGCTTCTGTCCTTGAAGGACAAATGGCTTACCAACAAGGTAGGGCTATGGAAGACCTCGACATGGGTGGCGGCATGTTCGGCGACAAGTGGGCTATGCAGGGCTACCGTGTCATGCAGGCACAGACCACTGCGTCTACTATGCTTGCTGCTCAACAAGAGATGATTAACCAGTCTCAGTATGAGCAAGACCCAGACCAGTTCCGCGCGACGTACGTTAATCGTCTGGAGCAGCAGTTAGATGGTATGGACCAACAGACCGCTAAGATGGTCCGTGAGCAAATGGCAGACCACATGCCTACTCTCGTAGCTCAGCACACAACTGCTTACATGCAGAATGAAGAGCAGAATGCGTTCGATACATTGTCTGCCTCAATTGACGTTATGTCTAAGGACGCTACAGCATTCGACGCGCTGATCTCTAACGCCATTGGCGGTGAGGGTTCTGCTTCTGCTGGCCTGTCCGCAGACCGCACACGAACTGCTGTGGTCTCTGGGACGGTTGCTGCGTTCAACAACGGCAACCCAGTAGCCTACCACCAGCTAAAGGCTTCCGGCCTCTTAGATGAGCTTCCTGATGCAGAGCGTCAGGCTATCAAGGCTGCTAAGAATAAGTACGAGAACGAAGTGCGCTCTACCTATGACGCAGAGCACGAAGAGGCTATCGCTAACTTCGAGCGCGATCTCGCTGCAGGTAATGCAACTGTTGATGATCTCATTGCTATCGAAGCACGTCGTGGTTTAACCATTAGTGCTGCTCAAGGACAAGCTGTTATGGCTGGTTCTAAGACAGCAGGTGATCTCGGTGAACGCGCAGACGCAATTGTCCTACAAACAGCACAGACTAATCGTGACTGGGGAACAGTTGCAGAGCTAACCCAAGATATCGTTATGCACTTCGAGAGTGGTGGGAACCTAAACGCCACTGGTCCCGTCATCGAAGGCGGAGCTAACACAGGGGATCAAGCCCAAGGCGGTATGCAGGTCATGCCGAAGACTATGGATGATCCCGGTTTCGGTATCCGCCCGTCTGATGGTTCGCAGGCAGACACTCTTCGTGTAGGTCGTGAATACTGGGCTGCAATGGTAGATCGCTATGATGGTAACATCGAAGCTGCTGCTATCGGCTACAACGCTGGTTTCACAAACGCGGACAAGTGGATGGAAGCTGGCGGTGATTACTCGGTACTTCCAGATCGCGCTCAGACAGAACCTTATGCTAAAGGCATCGCAGAATCCGCTAATGGTGGTAACCTATACTACACTAACGCTGAGCGTTTCTCTATGGCTCAAACAGAACTCCAGTCTGCAACAAAACTCCGCGATGCTATATTGAAACAGCAAGGTGACCAGGCGCAGATAGATGCAGAGGCTGGTTACGGTCTGACGATGGTTGATGTAGCTGCTGACTTTAAGGCAGGAGTGACCACACGCAGTGAGTATATGGCTGCTCAGAACGCAGCACTGTCTACGTATGACCTAGACCTCACGCGAAGCATCGCTAACTCGCGGGATGGTGACATCACTGCTGGTATCAATGCTGCTGCTGCACGCGCTGAGGCTGCTCGTAGCGCAGCCACTAGTGCTGCCACGGCTGCTGAGGCCGACGAGCGCAAAAACAACATCGCACTGTTCAAGGATGATGTAGCTATTGCTCGTGGTGTGTTCCGTACACTCGTAAACGCAGAGGGTGTCACAGGTATTGAGATTCGTGCAGCACAGGAGGCATACTTAGGTGCTGTACGTGAGATGGGTAATAACCGTGGCCTCGTATTAGCCGATACAGGCTTTGCTGCTATCCGTAACACAGCGTCTGAAAGCGTTGCCCGTGCTACGCTTGCTTCTAAGAAGTACGAAGCCGATCAGTCTACTATTGATAGGGCGATCTCAACAGGCACAGTTAGTGAGTTACCTTCTGAGTTACAGAAACGAGCCTTCGCACAAGAAGGTGCTAGGGTCGACACAGACGTTGCTAACTTAACAGCCACAGGCCAGCTCCCGCCAGAACAGACAGGCACTGCTACAGCACAAGCCCAGATGGGTGTGTGGGTACAGGCAGGTACTGTTCCTAAGCAGGTCGCAGCTCAATCAACGGCTATCCTTGGGCGTAAGCTCGTGGGGCCGGACGGTGATCCTAATCCAGATATGATTAGTACTATCCAGATGTGGGATCAGATTCGTCAGGACTCTCCGGAAGTAGCTGATACTATGCTGGACGAGGCTGGTATGCTGACTGCAGAAGCTGTTCTGGACTTCGCTGGTGGATCGTTTTCCTCCACTGAGGATATCGGTGCAGCTATGCTTGCTATGCAGAACCAGATCGACGGCTCTGCTAGTATGGTCACAGGTGATCGCGTACAGGATGCCGTCCGTATCAACGGTGGTATCATTACGTCTGTGAACAAGTACTTCAAATCAGAAGACATCGGCTACTTCCAAGGTCTATTCTCCAGCAACGCAGACATCAGTCAGCGTCTGGATCGTCTTCCTTCTGAAGAGGCACGAGTGTTCGCTGATGAGACTGCTGAGAACCTGTCTGAACATGTCATACAAGAGGCTGTGCGTCTACAGAAAGTACGACCTGATCTCACACCGAAGTACTACGCGGAGGCAGCTACACGCAGCATCTTGGGTCGTACCTCTGTTGTGGGTGGTGAGGTTCTTGTCATGGACAAAGGCTTCGATCTGCAGACACAGTTCTTTGGAGAGCACGCCAGTACTATGAGTAAGGACGGTATCGAGCAGGAGGTCATCCTGTTTGGTATGCAACAGTTGGCTCTAGAAGACCCAGAGAAATGGGGCTTCCTAGCTGAGATCGCCATACGCGAGAACTTTGGTATGGTAGGACGCGGTACTTTAGCCGTGGCTGACAGCATAGCTGGTGTATTCGGCGGCTCTGTTGGGCAACCGTCTATCAGCAAAGATGACGCACTCGGTGCTGGTAAGCGAGGAGTTCGTCCGTTCACGACCACCTCCAATGGACAGAACATCGGTATCCGTGTGATTCAGACTAACGGTCTCCCCAGTGAGTTCCTACCTTTCGGTGACTTACGGGCAATCGGTGATGCCTATCGTGCCGAGCACCAAGCTGGTGTACTAGCAGGTACAGCGAACAGTGACTTTGTACCGCAGTTCCTCGGAGATGTTCCGCCTGCAGTAAAGTAAACAATACCCCTCGCCTTAACTGGCGGGGGTTCAACCTTAATCAATGGAGAGTACCATGGCTGATATCTTTGAACTACCACTACCAGAACGTGACGACACGGACCAGCCATTCATGGACTCTGTTGATCGCCAGACATCTCAAGAAAGAATGAATCAACGTGGTGTGTTGGATGACCTTAAGTCAGGCTTCAACCAAACAGCACTCGCAGCAGGAATACGTCGTGGGAACGACGAAGGTACAGCCGCCCTCGAACAGTATAACTTAGACAACCCACTTGATCGTTTAAACAACACCAACGGTCGCACAGGTCTGACTACAGGTCAGATAGGCGCTAAGCTCAAAGGTGTCGGCATAGGTCTTATCGGCGGCAGCTTTGATGATGGATCAGATACAGACAACGAAGCTAACTTCGATGCACTCACTGCAGACATCCCTCGTGACTATCATTCCGACATCATGGATGGGCCTACATTCGATGCACAGACGCGAACACGCGCACGCATCTTAGACCAACTCGAAGCACAGCGCATGTCTGCTATACAGTGGGACGGTGGTGGCCTAGAGCTAATAGGATCACTCGTAGACGTTGACATAGTCCTCAACTTCGGCTCAGGTGGTATGGTCGGTGCTGCTAAGATCGCGCGTGCTACCAAGATGGCGACCAGCAGCAGTCGCGTTGCGGGTGTTGCACAAGGCATCACTGGTGGTGCTCAGGCTGGCCTTACAGTAGGTGCTTATGACCTCCTCGTGCGTGAGACTGCAGACGAGTCTTCATTCGTCGCTGCTGTAATCGGCGGTGCTGCCCTTGGTGGCACCTTTGGTGTAATCGGTGGCGACATGTCTCGGTCTCTTCACGACCTCGAAGTAGACTACGCCCAGCGCGTAGAGACAGGCCATGAATCGCTCATCGCAACAAACGAGACCGCTGATGTCGTAGGCCCAGCTCTTCCATTCGAGAAGATTGATCCAGAGCAAGCGGCTCCGGGATCAACAGTGTTTCCAGAGATACGTGTTATTGCACCCTCAAGAGAAAGCGCAGATCAGGCAACAGGGCCATCAACAGTTGGTGCTGCTCAAGTAGGCGATGCTGAGCTAACGGCACCCGTCAACCCTGCTCTTGTAGACATGGACGTGTCGCCAGAGGTGGCTGCTATTACTGCTAACTCAGTGAGTAGCAACCACACCACAGGCTTCAATGACCGCAAGGCATCGCAGCAAGGCTTCCTAGACAAAGCCCTAGCCTCCTCATGGAACACCGTCGTAGGCGCAGGCTTCCAAGCCCGCATGTACTCCTCAGAGTCACCCACTATGAACTGGTTGGGTCACGCAGTGTACGAGAGCGCCTCCGGTCTTAACCGTGGCGTATCAACCTCCGCGACACTCGTGGAGAACTACCACGCACGTATTCAGACACAGCTCCTTCCAGTACATGGGGCGATGACCGCATGGGCGAAGCGCAACGATGCAGGTGCCTTCGGATCAGGGTTCGGTATCTCCCAAGAAGGTGTGGCACGCTTCAACCGTGACGTAATGCTAGAACGCAACGCACGCGAGCATGGCTACGCTAGGTCCACAGATGAAGACATTATTCGTGCATCAGACGCATACGACAGCGCAGCACGGGACTCTCTTGCTATTGGTAAGGGGCGGGACGATCAACACGCAGTACGTGGTATGCAGGATGTCGCAGACAACCCACACTACACACCCTACGTCTGGAGTGGTTCAAAGATCAATGCATTAATCTCATCTGGTCGGGTAACTCGTGCGAACATCATTAGCGCTGTAGCAGAAGGCTATCGTAAGGCTGGTATGGCTGCAGGCAAAGATGCTGATGCTGTAGCAGAGGCGGTTATCCGTCGTACAGAGATCAACGAAGCAGAGATCGACTCTAGCGTTCACTCGCTTCTACAGGCTGACGGTAAGGAGTTCCTACGGGAGTCCCTGCAGCGCAGCGGTATGAGTGAGGTCGAGGTCGAGTCTCTTATGAAGCGCCTCGGCGTTGCTGCAGAGAATCGTGGTAAAGAAGGCTTCGCTAAGAGCCGTAACGATATAGATATGTACACCGACATCCTCACAGAGGCGGAGGGTGCTACAGATTCTGTTAAGATCGTAGACCTATTGAGCAACGATATGGCAGGCGACTGGCAGCGATACACAAGACGTATTGCTGGTTCAGCCGCCTTGGCTCGTCAGGGCATCACAAGCCGTGCTGCTCGTAAGGACGTGATCTCTGCTATCCAGTCGGAACAACGCGCTTTGGGCGAGACGCTTACACCTAAAGACGAACTCAATGCGATGTTCACTAACTTCGATGGCGGTGCCGTCAAGGGTTGGAGTAAGGCAGTCAACGGTACTGCAGGCCCACAATCTGCAGGCCCACTAGCAGCACTAGCTAAGCGTATGACTAACCTAGCATGGTTGAACAAGATCGGTCTAACTCAGCTCGGAGAGACCGCTGCTACGATCCACATGCAGGGTGCAGCTTCCTTCTTGCGACGCTCTGGTATCCAGAACTTCAGAGACGAGATCAAAGCTGGTAACAAAGAGTTGCTGGATGAGATGGCGTACCTAGTTGGTGAGATCGGACAAGACCAACACCTATTCAGTCAGCACCTAAACCTCGACGAGGTAAGTGCTCTGGACGGTGCAGACCTACTTAGCAAGATGAACAAGTTCGCCTCTAGCGCATCGTATGTCCAAGGCTACACAAGTATGTTCAACCAAGTACGTGGATGGCAGCAGAAGACCGCTGCTCTAGGTACAATGGATAAGGTGTTCCGTACTCTGAAGGCTGCACAAGACGCAGGCGAGGAGTTGTCCCCAATCGATGCAGATCGTATGTGGCGTCACCTCGGACTCGATGCAGAGACATTGAACCGTCTAGATCAGTTAATCCTAGATGGTACAATTGAGTTCTCTCCAGAGGGCTTCGTGAATCGTCTTAATGTTGATTCATGGGAAGGCAGTCTGCGTGATAACGTAGGAAGCAGCGTTACTCGGAACATCAACCAAGTTGTGCAGAAGTCTATGGCAGGTGAGCAAGATTCTTGGATGCATAACGGTGCTGGTTCTGTGCTGACACACTTGAAGACGTTCCCTATGGGAGCGACACACAAGCAGTTCGCACGGCACTTCCGTAACAACGATCCAGCAGGTCTGGCTCTAACTGCTATAAGTATCGGTACAGCAGGTATCGCGTCTGTTCTCCGTGAGGGTCTGGATCAGGCTGGTGGTAGCGAGCGTGAATGGATGACAACTGGGGAACACGCCAAGCGTGCCTTCGGTTACTCAAACATGACAGGCTTCTTGCCAATGGTGCATGATCCACTTATGACCATAATGGGCTTAGAGGATTATCGCATTAACCAGTTCGGTAGTCATTCTGAGATCGCACCGCCTATCCTGTCTTTCGCTAACGACGCCTTGCGCCTCCCCGGTGCATTGGTTAAGGCAGCAACAGGCAACGCTGACTACGACGACAAGAAGGCTCTACGGACGCTACCATTCGCTAACACCATTCTGGTAGGCGAGATGTTCACGTCTATGGGACAAGCAGACTAGTACTAACGGGGGCGGCAATACTGTCGCCCTCTAACCATCCACTATGAAGATAACCAAGAAGGGGACCATCATGGGTCTATCAACTAACACAACCACATACGCTGGTGGAGCACAGACCTTCGCGGTGAACTTCTCATTGGGATTTCTTACACGCGCAGATGTATTCGTTCGTGTGAACTCAGCAGTAGATGGATCAGGTGATCCTGTCTACACTTCGTTTGCATGGATTGACGACTCCGCTATTTCAGTTATTCCAACACTAACAATCGGTGATACTGTAGAGGTATTGCGTACTGTGAGTAAGACTTCACTCGCAGCTAACTTCGCAGCCAGTACAGACGTAACCCCCGCTAACCTAGACATCTCTGCTAAGCAGGGTCTCATGGTTTACCAAGAACTCATTGACGGTCGCGTAGAAGGCACTGAGAGCCCTATCATCGCTGGCAACCGCGCAGAGGCCGCTGCACTAGCAGCAGAAGCCTCAGCAGCCGCTGCAGCAGCAGATTTGCTCTTAACCAATGCAGACATACTAGCAGCAGCGGCTTCCGCAGCAGCAGCGCTTGTATCAGAGAACGCAGCAGCCGCTGATCTACTTTTAACTAACGCAGATGTCGTTACTACTAACGCAGACGTGGTACTAACTAACGCTGATGTAGTATCAACTAATGCAGATGCTTTAGCTACCGCTGCTGATCTCGTTCAAACTAACATAGATCAACTCGCTGTAGCAGCAGATAAGGTTCTAGTAGCCGCTGATCTCGTAGCCACTAATCAGGATACGATTGATACAGCCGCTGATCTCGTCCTTACTAACGCTGATGTAGTTACTACTGCGGCCTCCGCTGCAGCAGCCTTGGCATCAGAGAATGCCGCTGCTCTGTCTGAGACTAACGCAGCTACCTCCGAAACAAACGCAGCAGCTAGTGCTGTAATCGCAGAAGACGCAGCTATCGTCTTCGCTATAGCATTAGGATAATATCATGCCAAACGTAATCACGAACTATACAAGTGCTGGTGTAGGCACTTCTCCTGCTACGGTTACAACCGTGGCTGCAGGAACTACATCTACAACTATCGGACTAAACATCTCTAACGTAACAGCCTCTCAGATCAAAATTGCGGTATCTTGCGCTGGGGCTACCCTCATCAAGACCGTGCCAATTCCAGCTAACTCCTCGCTCTCCGTGCTGGACGGCAAGATCATCTTGGAGACTGGTGATACTGTTGTCGTTACGTCAAACACTGCGTCCTCAGTTGATGCCCTCATCAGTGTTTTGGAGCAGTCATAATGGCTGGGTATCTCGGCACTAGGGCCGTACTACTTAGCACAACAGCCGCCGTTGTAACGGGTGACATGGCAGTCGCAGGTGATGCCACCGTCAGTGGAGCCTTCACTTCATTAGGTATCGACGACAACGCAACCTCTACAGCTATCACAATTGATGCTAGTGAGAATGTTGGGATTGGCACAAACGCCCCAGCAGAGACGCTGGAAGTAGCTGGTGTCGTTCTTGCACAGGACGAGTTTCGCGCAGAGGTCGTTAACTACTCAAGCAACCAAGATGCACCGTACATGATTGCGGCGACTACAGCTTACACGGGTGCTACTACAAACTGGGGAACTTATGGTTTCCAGCACAAGCTAAAATCTGACGCTAGTGGGCAGGTTCGGATAACAGTCGATAGCTATGTCAAAGAGGCTTACTCGTTAGACCTCCATGGTAATGCTATATTTGCGGGTGACGTGACTATCGGCGATGACCTATTCCTTACTGGTCCTACTCCAAGAATCCTCCTGGTTGATAACGATATTGCTGATGAGTACACTCAGCTAGCCAACGCGGGTGGTAACACCATCCTTGGCAGTCGCAATGGAGCTACTAACGGGCAGCTCATATTCAGAGGCGAAGGCGGTGGAGTGAACACAGAGTACGCTCGGTTTTCCGCGGCTGGTAACTTTGGCATCGGCAACAGCACCCCAGCCGCCCTACTTCATGTGGGCAGTACCGATACCGTCCTTGGGGGAACCGCTGGGAACGACGTAAATCTTCTGACGCTACAAGCTGACGTCAGTAACAGCGACTTACTCCAGTTTACCTCTGAGCGCCTTACAACAGGCACATCTTGGACGACTGCTGCTCACCGTATTCAGCGCAAGGTTGACGCTAGCTTCATGGGATACATGCAGTTTGGCAACAAAGCGTCCGACTTGATAACCTTTGGTGAAAACGCTACGGAGTATATGCGGATTGACGGGGGAGGAAATGTGGGGATTGGCACGAGTTCGCCTAGTGCAGTCTTGCATTCTTTATCTTCGGGGAGTTCCGACACAGGAGTATTTGAACGTGGTGACGTCAGTGGAACTTCTAGGATAACAATAAAGTCGGGTGACGGCTCTTATGGAACTATTAACGCAACAGATGGTGGGAACACTTTAGCATTTTACACTGGTGCCACAGAGGCCATGCGGGTTGACTCATCGGGCAATTTGCTTGTGGGTAAGACTGGTACAGCTACTGGTACTGTTGGTGTACAAGCGAAATCTAACGGTGGCATATACGGCACAAGAAATGCTGGCTCAGCCCTTGTTATCAATAGATTGACGAGTGACGGTGATATCGTCACTATTATGAAGGACACCGTAACGGTGGGGCGTATTGGGTCTAACGGTAGCAGGCCGTACTTTTACGGTGGCTCTGGGATAAAAATGGGTCTTGGCGGCGTCCAACCATGCAACTCTAACGGTTCTGGTAGTGACAATGACCAAGACCTAGGTTCAGCAACAGTCCGCTGGGATGACGTTTATGCCACTAACGGCACTATCCAAACCTCTGACCGCAACGAGAAGCAAGACATTGCAGTTATGGATGCTGCTGAAACCCGTGTTGCTGTCTCCTGCAAAGGACTTCTCCGCAAGTTCCGCTGGAAAGACGCTGTAGCTGACAAGGGCGACGATGCCCGTATTCACTTCGGTATCATTGCACAGGACTTACAGGATGCATTCACGGCGGAAGGCTTAGATGCTGGTCGTTACGCCATGTTCATCTCTAGCACTTGGTGGGAAACACAGACTGACGTACCTGCTGTTGTAGCTGTAGATGAAGTATTGGACGAAGATGGGGGCGTGGTAACTGAGGCTGTTGATGCCGTAGATGCCTACACCCGCACAGACACATTTGACGAGGTAACAGAAGGCGCAACGGAACGCACTCGATTGGGTGTCCGT
>Ga0209816_1001336_pt1 | contig 18528 bp, 16 predicted proteins | sample CoawatmetaG01DNA_FD_187509 | JGI IMG/M metagenome (GOLD analysis project Ga0209816, IMG submission 187509) | Marine microbial communities from the West Antarctic Peninsula - Coastal water metaG017-DNA (SPAdes) (version 2) | ecosystem: Environmental > Aquatic > Marine > Coastal ... | reverse complement strand
TCCTTCTTTAGTAGAATTACCTTCAATTTTAGATTCAAAAATTGCAGCATTAGACTCTAAAGTCATCTCACTTATTCCAGTGGGTGCGTTTCCTAGAAAAATAGCTAGGTCTCAATTATTATATTTTTCGAGATCTGATCATCAGTTCTGGGGTTGGTATCATTTTGGAAATAAATTCAAAGGAGCTCTGCAGAGCATCGGAAAGATTAATACTCTTTTAAATAAAGTGCCGCAAATAGAGCAGGGAATTTTTTTCTCTAAATCTTTATACTTCTCAGTAGGCGGAATTGGGGATATTAATACAAATCCATTTGCAGAGCTCGCAAAACGTTTTTATCTAAGACTTGATCCACAAAATCCACTGCCATCCCTTACAATAAGAGGAAAATCTATATTAAATTAATTTTATGCAATTAGTTACTGCGAATAATTTAGGATATTCCATTAATGAAAAACGATTATTTCACAATCTTACATTCTCATTAAATTCTGGCTGCGGTCTCCACATTAAAGGTGGCAATGGATCAGGGAAGAGTACTTTATTAAGAATTATCCTAGAACTTACTTCACCCAGCAAGGGAAGGGTTGATTACTGCAAACCTAATCTTCAGGTCTCATATCTTGGTCATAAAAATGCGATTAAGCATTACCTTACTCCCATGCAGAATTTAGAATTAATTTTTAAATCATCTGCATTGCCAGAGGCCATTAAATGGATGCATACCCTCGGATTAAATAAGGTGCAAGATGAATTGACTGCTAATCTATCTTTTGGACAGCAGAAAAAATTAGCTTTAATTAGAATTTTTGCGAGTCAATCTGATTTGATTATTTTAGATGAGCCTTTTGTTGGTTTAGACAATACATCGAGAGATTTATTGAATGAATTTTTACAAAAAAAGCTAGCCTCAGATTCCAGTCTCATTCTAACTTCTCATATTGAGCCTAATGTTTTATGCAGTGAACTAGTTCTTACGGATAATGCAGATGATTAATTTTTTCTTTTTAGAGGCTTTCAAATTGAGACATAAATTAAGATCTTGGCTGGGGCCTCTGCTGATCATGATCTTAGTTTTAATTGCTTTTCCTTTAAGCATTGATGTTTCTCAATATGATTTAAATAAATTCTATTTTTCAGTCATTGTGGTATCGCTTTTAATGATTTCTTTTTTAGCAACAGAGTCAATTTTTTCCGAGGATTATGAAGATGGTTCTCTCGAGCAGCTTTATTTGGAAGAAAAAGATTTTTATAAAATTGTCCTTGCCAAGATACTTACTTATGTTTTTTTTATTGGGATTCCTATGGCTATTATTGGCTCTGTATTCTCCTTTGCCAATGGAGTTTCTGTTACCGAGGTCCCAAAAATTTTCGTTATCTTGTCTATCTCAACATTAATTTTATTTAATGTATTTGCGTTTGGAAGCGCTCTATCAATCAATAAAGGGTCAATGCTTGGAGTGCTTGCAAGCTTACCTTTAGCCCTACCTGCTATTGTTCTTTTAGGACGTGGAGTCAGAACAGTTCAGTATGGAGGAGGTTTTTTTGAGGTCTCGGCATTGATGGCAGGAGTAGCTTTAATAGTAATGGCAATAATGCCAATCATTATATCTGCAACTCTAAAAACTCATCTCGAATGAGTGACTTCAGTTTATAATATTCTCTGTGCTTACATCATTTATCCATAGATTCTCATCGCCAAAAAGTTTTGTTGAGGTTACTACGCGCCTTTTTCCTTATGTCATGTTTTTAGGCTTTTCATGCCTTGCACTGGGATGGGTATGGGGCCTAGCATTTGCTCCAGAGGATGCCATTCAAGGTAACTCATATCGCATCATTTTTCTTCATGTTCCAGCCTCAATAATGGCACAGTTGATTTATTTTTTTATGTCTATTTGCGCATTGATGCATCTTGTATGGAGAGTAAAATTAGCGGCATACCTTATTAAATCAGCCGCCCCAGTTGGAGTGATGATTACTTTTATTGCATTGTTTTCTGGTTCTATATGGGGAATACCTACTTGGGGAACCTGGTGGCAATGGGATGCACGAATAACATCCACTTTGATCTTATTTATTATGTATTTGGGAATCATTACTCTGCACAGCTCATTTTCAAATGCCGAAAAGGCAGATCGTCTAATGTCTATTTTAGTGGTAGTTGGAGTTGTTAATATTCCTATCATTAAAAAATCAGTAGATTGGTGGTCTACGCTTCATCAACCCGCATCTATTTCTATCTCAGATGGAGCTTCTATTGATCCGTCCATGCTATACCCTTTAACCATTTCAATCTTTGGCATGGCATTGACTATGATCGCCCTGGGTATTCTCGTGAGTAAGCTTTATATTTTGAACAGAGAGAAGAATAAAAAGTGGGTTCAGGCACATGTTTAATTTCTCTTTTACAGACTTCCATGATTTCTTAACAATGGATGGCCATGGAATATATGTATGGACTGTTTATTTAGTTGCCTTTACATTAATTGCAGTAAGTTTTTTGATTGTTCGACATAAGTTAAATGTCTTGAAGAGAAAATTAGAAAATGCTAAAGAATAGAAAAAAAAGACTTCAGAAATTTTTTATCATCATGCTCCTATCAGCCATAGGGGCCTCACTAGTTTTATTTGCACTTAATTCAAAACTGGATCTCTTTTATTCACCGTCTGAAATGTTAGCAGCAGATATTAAACCGGGATATCGAATCAAACTAGGCGGAATGGTTGAAATAGACTCAATTAAGCGAGAGGGAACCAAAGTTTTATTTGTGGTAACTGATTTTGAAGTCAAGGTACCAGTTTCTTTTGATGGAATTGTCCCAGATTTATTCAAAGAGAATTCTGGGGTTGTTGTTTTGGGTTTCTACTCAGATGGATTGTTTGTTGCAGAGAAGATATTTGCTAAGCATGATGAGAACTACATGCCTCCAGAGCTAACAAGACAGGAGCCTGGATGATAGGAGAAATAGCTCATTTTCTAGCATTAGCATCTGCCTTGGGTCTTATTTTGGCCTTAATCTTTAATGCCTTTTTTTACTCAGTAGGTAGGCACTCGAATCAAGATATCCTTTCTTACAAATTATTTCATCAGTCATGCTTATTAATTTTTATCTCTTTCGGACTTTATATTTATCTCGCAATTACTGATGATTTTTCCATTAGTTACATTGCAAATCATTCAAATTCACAACTGCCCATATTCTATAAGATCACTTCAATATGGAGCGCTCATGAGGGGTCAATGTTCTTATGGATAGTTTTTTTAACTCTTTGGAGCACATTATTTATAAGCTCTCTTTCTTTCAAGCACCCTTTGAAAAAAGGAACCATGTTGATGCTAACGATTATTATCTTAGGTTTTTTGCTATTTCTTTTAATAACATCTAATCCTTTTGAAAGGATTTTACCTTTTGGTGTTTTGGAGGGTGCAGATATAAATCCAGTGCTTCAAGATCCTGCGCTGGCAATTCATCCGCCTTTGCTTTACTTGGGCTATGTAGGGTTTGTCATATCTTTCAGTTTTATCACAGCCTATCTTTTTCATGGCGATATTCATTACCCATGGGAGAAAGATATTAAAAATTGGTCTTTTGTTGCTTGGATTTTTTTAACCATAGGGATAACCCTTGGAAGTTGGTGGGCTTATTATGAGCTTGGCTGGGGAGGCTATTGGTTCTGGGATCCAGTTGAGAATGTTGCTCTGATGCCATGGCTTGCAGCAACAGCATTTATCCATTCACTCTTTGCTTCTTCAAAATCTAATATTTTAAAAACATGGACTTTGTTTTTGGGTATTTTAATATTCGCTTTAAGTTTATTCGGTGCGTTTATTGTGCGCTCAGGAATTATTGATAGCGTCCATTCATTTGCAAATGATCCGCAGAGAGGTTTATATTTATTAGGTTTTTCTGGCTTTATAACTCTTATCTCCCTCGGAATATTTGCATACAGGCTTCCAAATATGCAGTCATCAAAATTAATAGTGACTGGCTCTAAAGAGTCATTTTTATCTATGAATAATATCTTGATGTTAACTGCTATTTTTTCAATCTTTTTAGGAGTTACGTATCCTTTAATTCTTGAATTTATTAATGGAGATAAGGTGAGCATAGGCCCTCCTTATTACAATACTATTTTTGCGCCATTAATTCTTATGACCTCTATTTTTATTATGATTTCATTGGAAGCATTATGGCAGAGGGGCATGCAAGCCCGAACACTGTTGATCGCAGTAACACCTACCTTTGTTATATCAAGCCTAATTTTGTATTTCATTTGGTATTTCGTGCAAATTTTCTCATTACTTGCCTACATAGGTATTTACTCTGGCTTATTGATAATAATTAGCTACCTTTTGAAAGGCGCCATATCCTTAAAAAATAAGACATATATTAATAAAGGTAGTTTTATTGCTCATTTAGGCCTGGGCCTTCTATTTTTTGCTGTTTCAATGAATAGTATTTTAAGTTATCAGAAAAATATAAATTTGTTCCTTGGCGAGCAACAGTTTATCAATAATTCAATTACAGAATTTAAATTTTTAGATCTACAAAATATTAAGGCCTCAAACCATGATGTCGTTTCAGCAGAAATATTTATTGTTCATGACGGACAACCTATTTATCTCAATCCTGAAAAAAGAAAGTATTTTGCAAGAGGGCAGATTACTTCAGAGACAGCTATCTACGCTACAGCCTTAAAAGATACTTACCTCACAATAGGTGATCAGTTAGATGATGGCAGCTGGACCTTTAGCTTACAGATTAATTATTTTATAAAGTGGATTTGGTTCTCTTCTGCTTTAATGGTAATTGGAATTCTAATGACAATATTTAAAAAGAAAATTTCATGAGCGCAATCTATAGATTTTTGATTATTTTATTGCCATTAATAGTTTTGATCACTTATGGCGCGATTTTAATTGCTGATAAGGATGATGCTTTGTTATATTTCGAGCCAAAAGAATTTCCTCAATTTGATCTGCAGGATCTAGAAGATCGTGAGATCGATTTGGCTGCATTTAATGGAATTAGTTTGCTGAATGTTTGGGCTAGTTGGTGCATTACATGTCTCGTCGAACATCCGTTTTTAACGCAGCTATCAAAAAATAAAATTACACTAATAGGCTTAAATTATAAAGATTCTCAGATGAAAGCTAAGCAGTGGCTTGGAAAGAGGGGAGATCCATATATTTTTTCAATTTATGACCCAAGAGGCGATCTTGCATTTGACCTAGGAGTCACCGGAGCTCCGGAAACTTTTTTGATATTTAATCAGCAAATTATTGGCCATATTCAAGGGGAGCTTAATCAAGAAAAATGGCAATCTACTTTTGTTCCTTTAATTAACGCAGCCACCATGCTGAATAAATGAAATTATCTACCATAGTCCTTTTTGGATGCATTTTTTTGGCTGCCTATCTTCCAGCCGATGCGATCTATGAATTTGATAACTCTGTTAAAGAGAAAAGGTTTTATTCGTTGATATCTGAAATAAGATGCCCTAAATGCACCAGCGGCAGCATTGCCAGCTCTGATGTGCCAGTATCCAGAGATTTAAAGCAAAAAGTATATGAATTAATTCTTGCTGGATCTACAGATAAAGAAATTAAAACTTATGTCACCGATAGGTTTGGAGCCTCTTCTGACTATAAGCCAGCACTCGAAGGTGCCAATTATTTATTATGGTTTGGACCATTTATTTTTTTAGGAATTTTAATGTTAATTTTTCTATCAAACAGAAGGCTGTAATGTTGATACTTCTAGCTGTCTTATTTTTATGCTCATTGCCAATTATTAGCTATTTGCTGAGCCCAATTTCCCCTCAGAAACCACTTATTTTTCTTTTAACAATTCTATTGTTAGGAGCATTTTCTTTAAATCATACTTCTTTAAAACCTTTGTTTGGTCAATGGGTAAATGCGCATCAATCTGATCAGATATATAAGATGCTTCAAGATGATCTCGAGGTTTCAGATTTAGCTCTAAATGAATTTATTTCAACAATGAATTCCACAGAAGATTCTTTTTTGCTAGGGGTTGAGATTTTTTATAAATCCTTAGATATGAAATCTTTTAATTCTTCTGAAAGCATTATAGGAATCTTAAATACGAGTTTTCAAGATCAAAGCTTTAAAGTCTCTATATATAGCTTACTTTCAGATCTAAGAGATGCAAAATATCCATTAATTGGAGATGCAAAACTTTTATTGGTTGTTGCTGAGCCAGCTAGTTGTAACGCTAAAAAACTTACCGCTATCGTTAATATTCCCAACGGTCCAGATGTTAATATCGCGGCAAAAGATTTTTTATCACCAGATTTTTCTCAGATGTTATTGCTTGATAAATCTGATGCACAGGTTAAAGGTTTTGATCTTCCTTCGGCTTTTCTATATCAGGAGATTATTCAACTAGAACTAGTAGTTTTTTGCTCCAAAAATATGTTTCATATTTTTAAGACGCTTGATTTGAAGTACTCTGAAAATAACGAAGAACAAGTACTTATTTATGCTAACGAATGGTTAAAAAAGGAACAATAGTTTAAAATAAGTTGAGGATAAAATTAATGCAGCTCAAACACATTAAACTGGCTGGATTCAAAAGCTTCGTGGACCCCACGAGGATTTCTTTCCCCACAAATATGGTCGCCGTTGTTGGTCCCAATGGTTGCGGCAAATCAAATGTCATTGATGCCGTGAGATGGGTTTTGGGTGAACTTTCAGCTAAAAATTTAAGAGGTGACTCTATGTCAGATGTTATCTTCAATGGCTCAGATTTAAGGAAACCCTCAGGCCAATGCAGTATCGAGTTGTTATTTGATAACTCAATGGGCAAATTAGGCGGAGAATACACAAAATATAATGAAGTCTCTGTTAAGAGGTTGATGACCAGAGACGGGCAATCTAACTACTCTATAAACAATACATCATGCAGGCGCAAAGATGTTCAGGATATTTTCCTAGGAACGGGCCTAGGACCCCGAAGTTATGCAATTATTGAGCAGGGGATGGTTTCCAAAATCGTTAGTGCTAAACCCGAGGAGATGAGAACCTTTATAGAGGAAGCTGCCGGCATCTCAAAATATAAAGAACGAAGAAAAGAAACAGAACAGCGAATCAAGAAAACAAAAGAAAATCTATCAAGAGTCTTGGATATCAGAGATGAAATTAAACGATTGATAAATAGGCTGCAAAATCAGGCCAATGCTGCTGAAAAATATAAGAAATTTCAGGTTGAAGAGAAGGATTTAAAGTTAAATATATCTATCTTAAATAGTCTTAGTGCTAAGGCACAAAAAGATAAGCTATCATCACAGATATCCTCTTTGGCAAATCAAATTACTGTAAAGTCAGCAGAGGTTGAGACTCAACAATCAACGATTGATCAAATTCGAACTGAGCATTCATCAGTTTTGTCGGCCTTTGAGATAGCGCAAAAAAACTTTTATTCGATTGGAGCAGACATAGCTAGATACGAAGCTAATATTCAAAATTTAAATAAGACAGAGTCACGAACGAAAGCTGACCTCGCAACCGCCAAGGAAAGTTATTCTAGGGCTATTGATAAAGAGTCATCATTCGACACATTAAACCCAAAAGAAAATGAACTTAAACTAAATATTGCTATCCTCAAGGCCCTACAAGCCAATGAGCAAAAGCAGAAACTAGAAATTCAAATTAATGATCTTGAATCAAGCACCCTACTTAAATTAGACGAGGTTCAAAAACATCAAGGAGTCATTGAGAAAATTAAAAATGATCATGCTTCGCTTTCTACAAGTTTTGATGAAGCGCAAAGTACTTTTTCTTCAATCAGCACTGATATTGCCAGGCAAGAAGCTAACCTTCAAAATTTAGAGAAATTAGAAGTTCAGTCACTAAGCGATTTAGAGAGAGCAAAAGCAAGCTATCAAGCTGCGGTTGAAAAAGAGTCAAATCAAGAAAATTTAAGCCCTAAAGAAAAAGCAATGAACTTGCTCGATAACATTTTAGAATCACTCGGTAATCTTGGCTCAAATGGCGATTCTATTAAATCTAAAGCTTTAGAGTTAAAAGCAGCGCTCACAAGCATCCTAAAGATTGCCTCTGACCAATCGAAAAGTATGACTGATGAATATTTGCAGCGACAAAATCGACTCGAGGAAACACTTCTTCAAACAGCAGAAAAGAAATCTCAGATTGAAAAAGAGTTAGTATTATTTTTAGCCAAGAAGACCGAATCAGAAGGGAGTCTCGATAGCTATAAAAGCAAGAAATCGGAAGTTAATGAGTGGATCAGAAAATCTGAGGAGTTGAAATCAGCCTCATCAATTGAGTTGAGATCGCTGGAATCCCAGAAAAATAATTTAAAACTAGATCTTAGAACCTTTGAGGTTAATCTAGAAAATGCATCTATTATTTTAGAAAAAGCTGAGGTTAAAATTTCAGAAATCAATCCATTGGACTTTGCTTCACTTGATCTAGCAAACCTAGAGAGTTCTCTTGCAGAAATTCAAAGCAGCATTTCAGCTCTTTCATCCATTAACTTGGCAGCGCCAGATGAATATCTTTCTAGACAAAATAACCTCTCAGAGTTACTTCAACAAACTGAGCTGAAAAGAAAGGAAGCTGATCAAGATCTAGCCATCTTAATTCAAAAAAGTGCCTCTGCTGAGGGTGAATTAAATACAATTCGACAAAAGCAATCTAAAGTGGATGAGTCTATTCGAGATACTGAGAACAAGAAGTCTGTAGCTGCTTTAGATCTTAGGGCCCTTGAGGAACAGTCAAATAATTTAAAGTTAGATCTTAGAACCTTTGAGGTTAACCTTGATAATGCTTCGCAAGCTCTTACAAGAGCAGGCCTTGCCATAGGAGATATCAACCCTGAAGAGTTTAAGGAGATGGATATTTCCAATCTTGAGGAGTCCCTTGCGGGCGTTCAAGCTAAAATTATTTCACTTGGCGCTATTAATTTAGCTGCCCCTGATGAAATTGCAGAGGAGTCTCAGCGCATGGAGGAGCTCGATGCTCAGCTTGAAGATTTAAATGAGGCGCTTGAAAAACTTCAGAGCGCTATCAAGAAAATAGACGCAGAATCTAAATTAAAGTTTGATGAAAGTTTTAATTCGGTAAATTCTAAAATACAGGAGATCTTCCCTAAATTATTCGGTGGCGGAAAGGCTTCTTTAGAATTACTTGAAGGAGATTCTCTCAATTCTGGTATTACGTTGACAGCCCAGCCACCTGGGAAAAAGAATGCAACCATTTCTCAGCTCTCTGGAGGGGAAAAGGCAATGACAGCATTATCATTAGTATTTGCTTTGTTTGAATTAAACCCTGCCCCTTTTTGCTTGCTAGATGAGGTCGATGCTCCATTAGATGATTTGAATGCCACTAGATTTGTTGCCATGGTTGAGGAAATGTCGGATAGAGTTCAATTTATTTTTATTACCCATAACAAGATTTCTATGGAAAAAAGCGATCACTTAATGGGCGTGACTATGCAGGAAGCAGGCGTTTCAAGGGTTGTGTCCGTTGATGTTAAGGAAGCGCTCAAATTAGCCGCTTCTTGATGGTTTCTAATTCAGAAGTTTTTTTGATTGTTGCTGCCTTGCTGGCATTTCTTCTCATTTTATATATATTTTTTAAACAATTTTTTACCAGAAAACTTTCACAGACAAGCATTCAGGATTCTAAATCAAGGCTATTTGATAGCAATGCAGAGCAAGGAATTCTGAATTTTGATGATAGCCATGATCAAGAAACAATAGAGCAAGCGCTCATCATTCTTAATTTAATTTCTATGGATAAATCAAATTTTGATATTGAGCAGGTATTAATGCTCTTTAAAAATTTAGATGCAAGGCATGTTGATGGATTCTTGAGTTATCGTGATGAAAGTGGCACAGAGATTTTTAGAGTTGCAAGCGGAATTAATCCCGGTGTTCTAGAATTAGGCACTCAAACCCATATTTTGTTTATGGCGCTAGATTTGTATCAGGTTCGAGATCCTCTAAAGGGGCTAGAAATTATGCTTGATGCTGCAACTCATATTTCAGAAAAATTACATGCCAGCATATGTGATCAGAATAGAGCACCTTGTAGCAAGCAAATGATAGAGCACTATAAATCTAAGGCTCAAGAAATAAGTCATATTAAGTCGATGCGTAAAATTTCATAAAATGAGTAGCAGTCAGGAGCAATATACAAAACTACAAAATGATATTCGCAATCACGATCATGCTTACTATATTCTTGATGATCCAGAAATATCTGATGGTGAATACGATGCATTATTTCAAAATTTATTAAAAATAGAGATAGATAACCCTGAATGGATTACCTCAGAATCTCCATCACAACGAGTCGGAGTAAAGCCGAAGACTGATTTTGCAAGCATCTCACATCATAAGCAGATGCTATCTCTAGCAAATGCTTTTAATGAAAAAGATATCTATGATTTCCATGAACGAATGATTAAGAACCTTTCTGATACTCCTAAGCTAAGATATTTTTGCGAACCTAAAATGGACGGTGCGGCAATATCTTTGGTCTATGAAAATGGTATTTTAATTCGAGGAGTCACTCGAGGGGACGGAACCGTTGGAGAAGACATTACTTCCAACATTAGAACTTTAAAATCTATTCCTTTGACTTTAAAAGAATCTAATGACGCCTTTCCCAAGATGATAGAGGTTCGAGGAGAAATTTTTATTAGCAAAGCAGATTTCTTAAACCTAAATAGTGCTGCTGAACTAGAGGATCAAAAAGTCTTTGCAAATCCAAGAAATGCTGCTGCAGGTAGCCTGAGACAGCTTGATCCAATGGTTGCCAGCTCAAGACCATTGGCCTTCTTTGCTCATGGTATTGGTGCATGCGATGGTAGTACTTTTACTTCTTTAGAGGAACTATTTAAAAGTTTCGCTAGTTGGGGTCTACCTGTTAATCAATTAAATAGATCTGTAGATTCAATAGAGGGATGTTTAGAGTACTTCCAAGAAATAGAACGCAGTAGAGACAAAATTCCTTTTGAGATAGATGGCGTGGTATTCAAGGTTGCTGATATTGCCGTGCAGAATAATTTAGGTGAAATTGCACGTTCACCCCGATGGGCTATCGCGCATAAGTTTCCAGCAGAGGAGGCAACCACAGAAATTGTTGGTATTGATTTCCAGGTGGGTCGAACAGGGATACTCACTCCTGTGGCTAAGCTTAAATCTATTAATGTTGGGGGAGTCAATGTAAGTAAATGCACCCTTCATAATATTGATGAGTTACAGAGACTTGATCCAAGGGTGGGAGATCAAGCAGTCATTAAAAGGGCAGGCGATGTTATTCCCAAAATGATCAGGGTAATACCTTTAAAAGAATCAAGAGGATCCCCGGTCTCAATTCCTAAATCTTGCCCTTGCTGTAATTCTAAGGTAGTTACTAATTCTCAATCTGATTGGCATGTCTTAAGCTCGGATAATAAGCTATTAAAGAAATTTGCCAGTCTATACGAGGTCAATGAATATATTGAAAATCACTCTTCTCAAGGGCTAATAATAGATGAGCAAAAAATTAACAGCCCTTTTATTAAATGCTCAGGAGACAATCTATGTCCTGAAATCATTCGGGGTAAATTTACACATTTTGTTTCTCGCAAAGCTATGGATATAGATGGCCTAGGTCAAGAGATACTAGCCACATTAATTCAAAAGAAATTTGTGAAAGAGTATGCAGATATTTTTAAACTTGAGAACCATCGCATTCAACTAGCATCACTGGAGCGTTTTGGAGAAAAATCAGTTGATAACTTGATTAAGTCAATTCGCCTTGCCTCTAAGGTTGATCTTGTTAGAGTCGTCTACTCACTTGGAATTGAAGAGGTTGGAGAAACAACTGCTAGAAACCTTGCTATGCATTTTGGAGAATTTAATTCGTTATCTGATGCTACTTTTGAAGAATTGCTAATAATCCAGGACATAGGTCCAAGAGTTGCTTCAAAAATTAAGGACTATTTTAATGAACTAGGTAATCAAGAAATCATAGAGAATCTCTTGCCATTTCTGGAGATCATCTTGCCTAAATCCAAGGATGAAGAGGGCAGTAAATTAAGTGGCTTGCAAATTACTATTACGGGGAAATTGACCTCAATGTCGCGTGATGAACTAAAAGATATACTTTTAGAAAATGGGGCAAAAGTTACATCCTCTATTTCAAAAAATACCAGCTATCTAATAGCTGGAGAAAATGCTGGCTCTAAACTTACCAAAGCAAAAGAGCTTGATGTTAAAATCTTGAAAGAAAATGACATAGGTAGTTTTTTAAATGATCCAAAAAAATTCTTTTAGAGTAGCTATTCTCTTACCATTCTTGCTCGTATCTTGTGTAAGTTCTCCGCCTGAGCAACCAGACGATATCTGTAAAATTTTTAAAGAAAAGAAAAGTTGGTACAAGGCGGCAATCAAGACTGAAAAAAGATGGAAATTACCTCCCTATGTTTTAATGGCTTTTTTTCATCAAGAATCTAGTTTTCAGGCAAAAATTAGACCAGAAAGAAAAAAGCTTCTTGGCTTTATTCCGTGGTTTCGCCCCTCATCTTCTTTAGGCTATTCGCAGGCTTTAAAAAATACTTGGGAAGAGTACCAAAATGAAACTGGCAACACATGGTCGAGCCGAACTGATTTTGCTGATTCAGCAGATTTTGCGGGCTGGTATGCCAGCAAAGGTTTTTATCAAGGCTTTTCAGCCACTGATGCACGCTCTTTATATCTTGCATATCACGAGGGTTATGGAGGATTTAAAAAAAAGACATATCGTAAGAAGCAATGGCTCATCAAAGTAGCCGATAGAGTTCAAGCTAGATCAGAGATGTACCAAAAACAATATTGGGGCTGCGCGAAGGAATTGAAAAGGAAGAGATTCTTCTTTTTTTAAGCTAAACCTCTAATATCTCTAGCTTTAATTCCTCGGCCTGATCTTTAAAGCTTTCACCAGCTAAAATTGACCTTTTGGACTCTTTGGTAAGATATTTTTCATTTACCCTGACTAGATCTTCTATTGAGCAATTAATAATCCTTTGTCTAAATGCTAGGCGTTCGTCTATGTTGATGTCCTCAAGATTGAAGTTAAAATCATTTTTTGCTTCACCAACTGGAGACAATGGTTTATCTATCGAAGAGACAACACCCAAAATAGCTTCTTCCAAATGCTGCTCATTAATTGAGGTTTTAGCCCATGAAATGGAATCTTCAAACGCTTGAAAGGTTTCTTTGCATTTGGGATCTCGATATGAAAATAATTTAAATGTATTAGTAGAAGTATCATTTGAGGCGCCAGCACCATAGGCACCACCTTTTTCTCTAATCGCAGTATGAAGGAATCCATTTCTTAAAACGGTTGCTAGAACAGACAAAGCTGCAGAATCAGGATGCTCTCTTCCCACCCCTGCAAAAGCTTGAGCGCAGTAGCAGACTTGAGAGCCTGTGATCCATGCTATTTGAGACTTAGTAGCATCAATTAACGGCTGCTCTTGTTGTGCTTGAGATGCTTCAAATTCCTCTAATTTATTTTTTAAGGCATCTTTTGAGCAAGCAGTAAAAATTTTGTATGGTTTATTAGATACTTTGCTATGAATATTTTGAAGAATATTAATAATGTAGCTGGCATCTCCGTCTAGCTGAATCTTTGAAATTAATTCTTTTGCGCGGTGAATCATCTGCAAGCCCGATATATGAAAAGAAGTAGTTGCTAAGGCATTTAATGAGCTGGCCGCTGAATTCATTGCTAGATAATGACCATTTTGATTCAAAGATTCATCATTTCTAGCAACAAAGATATTCAATAAATCTAATATTCTCTTCTCTTCATCGAATCTCACAGATTTTATAGTATCAAATATCAACTCTTCCATAACATTGAAATTCTCTTCAAGACATTTTGAGGCAATGCTTAAAAATAATGTTCCTGGCTCTGAAGATTCTTTGGTTTGAAGTTTGATTGCTGCGCTTATCCCACCACTGATTTTTGATTGGTGAGCTTGAATTTCTTCGTATGATTTATCTTGGATGCCAACTTCAGTAATAATAAATGTATATAAAGATGAAAATAATAATTCTTCATTAGTTAAGCTGCTGCATGGAAACAGAAAATCTGAATAAACTAGCCCATTTGTTCCAACTTCATAAATTGATCTATTGCCAACTTCTGCATTTGACTTGGAATACTCTCTTTTGAGAGGAATATCTTCTATAGTGACCTTTGGAAGAAGGCTGGCATCATCCTCTGCCTCTTGTCTCGCTTTTAGATCATCAGCAAGCTTGATAAGCTTGTTTTTGTCTATATCTGTAAGAGTTTCTTCTTTTTCTTTGAGTGTAGAAGAAAAATACTCTTCAAGGTTGTCATTAAAGCTAGAATCAGGCTTCAGCTCGTAAGTTAATCGATGGGAGTTCGCAAGCAAAGCAGATTCAATTAGACTTTCTATGTAACCTTCTTTGCTAATCTTTTCTTTGAGCTTGGTAAAGTTTGCATCTAAATCTAGCATCGATATAGGATTGTCATAATGAATACACGCATTCATGCATCCAAGCATTAATTGCAATCCATATGGCATTCCGCCTCCAGATATCTCTCTTTGACCAATTTCAAGCTGGTGCAGCGCAGAAGAAATTAATTCCTTGGGAACACCATTTTTAACTAAATCTTGAAGCGTTGAAAGAATTAATTCTTCAATATTTTTTGCTTGATTGGCAGCAACGCCTTCTAAACCTGCCATAAAGACAATTTCTTTATTACTCGGCTCAATGCCAAGAAATGGGGAAGGGGACTTCCCAAGATCACTCTGCTCTAAAGCTTTTCTTAAAGGGGAAGATGAATTATCAAGCAGAATATTTGACATGAAATACTTTTCTAACAAGTTTAGCGGCTCATGACTATTTCCAATCAGCCAGCTTACAACCACATGATGATTATCTTCATCACCTGGCAGGGGTTGATAGGTGCCTTGAGCACTCACTGGAGCTGTAAATATTTTAGCGGGTTGAATGATTAGCTTTTGCGAAGCTGGAGTGAATTTCTCAAATACATTCCGCTCTAAATGATCGTGAATTTCATCAATTACCACATTGCCAAATGTAAAAAAAGTTGCATTACTTGGATGGTAGTGTTTTTGATGAAAGGCCACTAAATCCTCATGCGTTAAATCAATAATCTTTTCTGGATCTCCGCCGCTATTGTGATGATAGGTAGTTTCTTCAAAAAGGTGTTTTGACATTCCATGCCATAATTGATCTGTTGGCGAGCTCATAGCGCCTTTCATCTCATTGAAAACTACACCCTTTATCTCAAGATTTTGATTGGAGTCAAGCTCTAATCTATGGCCTTCCTGAGAGAAATCCAATGGATCTAATTTAGGAAAAAAAGCTGAATCTACATAAACATCTAGTAAATTCTGAAAATCTTTATTATTTTGAGTTGCAAATGGATAAGCCGTCCAATCACTTGAGGTAAAAGCATTCATAAATGAATTTAATGATCTCCTGATCATCATAAAGAAAGGATCGCGGACTGGGTATTTCTCAGAACCGCACAAAGAAGTATGTTCCAAAATATGAGCCACACCCGTCGAATCTTCTGGGATGGTGCGAAATGCAACCATAAATACTTTCTCATCATTAGGAGAATCTAAATGAATGTGTTGAGTATTAAATTTAGAATGCTGATAAATCTGCGCATTCACATTTAGTAATTCAATTTCTTTGGATTCTTTTAATTCAAACATAGCTTTTCATGGAAAGTAAATGCATTATATTAGACATATTAACAACAGATTACTATTACAAATGACATATAAAATGTATCCATTTATTGCCGGTATATTATTTTTCTTTTCGGCGTGTACTTCTTCGCCATTTATAGAATTAAACAGCAGAGATAATTTTCAACTTGAAGGTGGCACTAAATTTTCAGTATCTTTAAATCGGGATAATTTACCAGTTGAGATGGACCCTATTTTAATCGAAAATCTGGGTGAGGCAGCTACAAACTATCTTGAGGGTACCGGACATCAATCTTCTTTAGATGCCCCAATTATTATTGAGCTTAGCGTTGATAGTAAAGATAAAATTAAAGTTGATGATTTCCGTTACTATGGTTATCCAATTCATAGATCATACTTGTATGATGCTGACCGCATTAATACCGTTCCTGAGTTTTATTTACGAATCTCTATTAAAGATGTTGCCCAAGATAAAACTTTATGGACTGGTTTAACAAAATGGAGAAAGGGATCAAGTTTTGCTCCAGTAGATATGCCTTCAGCAGAGTTATTGATAGAAAATCTGCTGGTTAATCTATAAATCTCATCGGATCGATTGATAAGGCAATTCCAGTAGAAATCGGGTTTGGAGACTGACTTATTTGAGAGGCAATCAGCTCTCCCATCAATGGCGCCAAGCTAAATCCTCGACTGCCCAAAGCCCCGATAGCATAGATATTTTGATCATTTGATATTTTGCCTGCAATGGGCAATCTGTCTTTGCTGCCTAGCCTGAGTCGCGCCTCAGTTAATGCTCCATCAACAGATCCTAAACTAATTTTAAAATTTCTTTCTGTTCGTAAAATTAAATCATTTGTTGCCTCAGAAGAGGGCAGGAGATCTTGAAAATCTTTTTGATGAGTGGAGCCAACCCAAGTCACTCCATCAATAGAGGGCAAGATATATCCCTCGGAATTAATTGGAAGTGAAAAAGCAATATCTTGACTATCTTTTAAACCTACAAGCTGACCCTTTGAAATTTTTAAACTAGGCATTACATTCAATAATCCTGCGCCACTTGCAATTACAACTGCATCGTATTGGTTATTATTTTTTTGGTTTGAAAAGTTTAAAGATATTTTGGAATTATTTTCATAGGTATTTTCAAAGCAATGCTCTGTATAAATTTTAATATTTTCATGTCTAAGCAAAGCTTGGCAAAGCGCTTGAGGAAAAAGATACCCACCTTGCAAAACTTTTAAGCCTTTGGATTCTAATTTAAATTCTTTTTTCATTTCAGCCTCAGTAAACTGTTGGAAAATATCTTTTCTATCTAGCCCTATCATTTGCTGCAGCCAATCTTCTTGGTATTCATTAAAATGCGAGAAAAGCAGCCCAGTTCTTTTATATTCATTTTGAAATTTTGAGTAAAGACGATCGGCAAAAAAGTAACTTTGAGCAATCAAATGAGCATAGGAGCTATTGTTTGCAGAAAATCTAGGATACATGGCTGCAACTGGATTGCTTGAAGTGCCGCATGCAGCTTCTTGACCATATTCATATACGTCGACTTGCATTCCATGATTCGCAGCAGCATGAGCAGCACTACTGCCAGCAATACCTGAGCCGATTATGGCAATCTTTGATAGTGCGCCAGAAGAGGAGTTTTGAGCATGCTTTCTAGGTAATATTTTACCAATGAGTTTATGTCTTTTATTTCCAAACCCCTTAACTTTAGAGACATCATAACCAAATTTTGTGAAGTTTCTTTTTACGAATCCCGCCGATGTAAAAGTCCCAAAGGTTGCCTGATTAGAAGATAATAACGCAACAAGCTGGCTAACTGAGCTATTCCACATAGCCTGATTCTTCGCGGGATCAAACCCATCTAAATACCAAGCGTCTATTAGGTTGTTTGAAAATCCCAGAAGGTTCTGCAAAGCAAGCTCTGCATTATTTTGAATAAGTGTGAGCCGAATATTTAATTCAGGTAACTCTATTCTTTGCATGTCATTGTGTATGGGTGAGTAGTGACTTAAAAAATACTTACCAATTTCATGAAGTTCTGGAAAATTCTTCAGCACTTTAGATATTTCTTCTTTTGACGGCAAGGCTTCTTCGATGGAAACATAATTTAAGACTTCAGGAGAGGACTGGCATTTAGATTGACTCCAAATCATTGCAGTGACAAAAAAATTTAAACCAAATCCAAAGCCTAATTCCCCTATGCTAAGTTTTTGAGATTGTTTGAATCGATCCTCAAGATTATTGGGAGTTATAAAAACATCTTTAATTTCTTTAATTGCATCGGCTTGAAAAAATCTATCATCATAGCTAGACGAGTAGGGCAAACCATCAATCCAATCTATCTCTTGCCGTTTAGTTTCAAATGGATTTTTAAAAACGCTATGATGTATTGGCATTTAGGAACAATATCTATTGACATAAATTATGTCAATAGATATATTGAAATGCTCTATGACAAAGCAAGGCGGCTCATGAAATTGTATTTAAATCTTTTCTATTCATTAATTATATGTGGTCTTATTCTCTCATGCTCAAAAACAGAGCCATTAGCTATTGAGCCTAACAATGATGACCTGTTGGTACAAAATCTATACAAACACTCCAAAGAATTTACACAAAATATTTATTCATATGAAAATGGTATTCATGCAGCCGTAGGTTACGGAGTAGCTAACTCTTATATGGTTGAGGGTGATAATGGCAATATTATTATCGATTCAACTGATAGTGTGTATCAAGCAGAAAAAGTGTATGCAAAGTTTCAAGCAATTAACAGCAATCCAA
>Ga0209816_1001333_pt1 | contig 18544 bp, 16 predicted proteins | sample CoawatmetaG01DNA_FD_187509 | JGI IMG/M metagenome (GOLD analysis project Ga0209816, IMG submission 187509) | Marine microbial communities from the West Antarctic Peninsula - Coastal water metaG017-DNA (SPAdes) (version 2) | ecosystem: Environmental > Aquatic > Marine > Coastal ... | reverse complement strand
GATTTCTTAACTGATACTGTATGGACACCTAACTACTCAATTAAGCATTATGGAATTTTACCTTTAATATCAGGAACATTAACAACAACAGGGATAGCTTTGATTGTTGCAGTACCTCTTGGGACAATTACTGCAATCTATTTATCTGAATTTGCTTCTCATAAGGTTAGAGAAATAATTAAACCGATACTTGAGTTGCTTGTTGGTGTCCCTACTGTTGTATTTGGTTACTTTGCATTAATGTTAGTTACACCAATGCTACAAAAAATATATCCTGATTTAACAACTTTCAATATGTTAGGTCCTGGAATTGTTATGGGAATAATGATTGTTCCTTATATTGCGTCCGTAGCTGAAGACTCCATGAGAGCCGTGCCAATGTCAATGAGGGAAGGGGCTTACGCTATGGGTGCTACGCGATTCCAAACAGCCGTAAGAGTTATAACCCCTGCAGCAATTTCCGGAATTGTCGCTGCATATATTTTAGCAATTAGTCGCGCCGTTGGTGAGACTATGATTGTAGCGATTGCTGCAGGACAACAACCAAATTTTACATTCAATCCGGTTGAAAGTGCTGCAACTATTACATCCTATATAGTATCTGTTGCATTGGGAGATTTGGAGCATGGTGGTATTGGTTATCAAAGTATCTTTGCTGCTGGATTAACTTTATTAATAATGACTTTATTAATTAATATTTTAGGTCATGCAGTACGTAAAAAATATGCGGAGCGTTATTAAATAAATGGCTATTCAAAACAAACCAGCTGCCAACAAAAATTTAAGTTCAATCCGAAAGACAATTGCCAACCATAAGCGATACGATTTTATTTTTGCTAGTTTAGGCACTCTTGTGATTGCATCACTAACTATTACACTTTTAATTTTATTTCTTGATTTGGTAATTGATGGTTACCCAAGGTTTAATTTAGATTTTTTCTCTAATTTTCCTTCTAGGCGTGCAGCACGTGCAGGAATATTATCAGCCTGGATTGGTTCTTCATTAGTGCTTTTAGTTACATTTATTGTTGCAGTGCCATTAGGGATTACATCAGGGGTTTATCTTGAAGAATATGCCAAGAAAAACTGGTTTTCTGACCTAATAGAAATTAATGTTTCTAATTTAGCTGGCGTTCCCTCAATTATTTATGGCTTACTAGCTTTGGGATTATTTGTTTACAGTTTTGGTTTAGGCCAAAGTATTTTAACTGCAGGTCTTACCTTAGCTCTTCTTATGCTTCCTATCGTTATTGTTTCAACAAGAGAAGCTATTAGAGCAATACCTGTTCATATTCGCGAAGCTGCTTATGCTGTTGGTGCAACAAAATGGCAGGTTTGTCATAACCATGTAATTCCATATTCTTATGGAGGAATTTTAACAGGTGTAATTATTGGCATGGCCAGAGCAATTGGTGAAACTGCCCCAATCATAACGATTGGGGCTCTTACATTTATTGCATTTTTACCTCCAAGCCCTATTGGTTTAGAGCCTCCATTTTTAAACTTTGAATGGTTGGAGTCTGGTTTTACAGTACTACCTATTCAAATGTTTAATTGGATCTCAAGGCCACAACATGCATTTCATATTAATGCTGCAGCTACTGGAGCAGTTATTATAATGCTTACCCTCTTAATGAATGGATTTGCTATTAAGCTGAGATACAATATTAGGAAAAAAATTAAATGGTAAAAAAAATCACTACAAATAAACTAAAACATGATGAAATAATTAAGGCTGAGTCTAAAAATCTTAATTTCTTTTATGCTGATGGAACACAAGCGCTAAATAATGTTAGCTTGCCAGTTTACGAAAATAAAATTACTGCGCTTATTGGGCCTTCTGGATGTGGTAAATCAACTTTCCTAAGGTGTTTTAACAGAATGCATGATCTTTACCCTGGGAACCGATATGATGGTCAAATTATTTTACAGCCGGATAATACCAACATTCTTTCAGATGGGGTTGATCCAATCGAAGTCCGTATGAGAATTAGTATGGTATTTCAAAAACCCAACCCCTTCCCAAAATCAATCTATGAAAATGTAGCTTATGGACTTAGGGTTAGGGGTGAGTCTAATAAACGTTCATTAGATGAAAAAGTTGAAGAAGCGTTAAAAGGTGCATCGTTATGGAATGAGGTAAAAGATCGCTTACAAGATCTTGCTTTTAACCTTTCAGGCGGACAACAACAAAGATTATGTATAGCAAGAGCTTTGGCAACAGAGCCTGAGATTATGTTGTTTGATGAGCCAACTTCAGCACTAGATCCAATTGCTACAATGAACATAGAAGAGTTAATGTCGGAATTAAAACAAAAGCTATCGATATTAATTGTGACTCATAACATGCAGCAGGCTGCTAGAATTTCTGACTATACCGCTTATATGTATCTCGGAAAATTAGTTGAGTTCGATGCAACTAATCAGATTTTTACAAACCCATCTAAAAAAGAAACAGAAGATTATATAACCGGTAAGTTTGGATAAAAAAAATTAAGTCTTAATTTTTTTAATTAAAAAATCTGCGGCTTTAATCGCTTTTTCTTTATTAGGCCCCTCTGTCATAACTCTTATTAACGGCTGAGTACCTGACTCCCTAATTAAAATACGTCCTTTATTCTGCATTATTAATTTTGCATCTATAATGGCTTGCTCCATAACTGAAGAGGTTAAGTCTACTTTTTTAGTTAGTGGTAAATTAATCAAAACTTGTGGGTACATTGGAATTGATTTTAACGCATCCTCTATAGGTTGCTTAGCCTCAAGAATTGAATTTAAAACTTGTAACGCAGAAATAATTCCGTCACCAGTTGAGTGCTTATTGGTTATCAGAATATGTCCAGAATTCTCACCTCCCAACATCCATTTATTCTTATGCAACAACTCTGAAACATAGCGGTCCCCCACATTAGATCGCAAAAAAGGAATCTCTAATTTTTTACATTGCTCCTCAAAAGCTAAATTAGTCATCAAAGTACCAACAACCCCGCCTTTTAATATATCTTTCTTATGGTAATTCTGAACTATTAATAATAAAAGCTGATCGCCATCGACGAGATTGCCATTAGAATCTATCATGACCACACGATCACCATCACCATCAAACGCTATTCCTAAATCAGCATTATTATTTAAAACACTTTTTTGTAACAACTCGGGATGGACTGATCCTGCATTATTATTAATATTTAATCCATCTGGTTTATTATTAATTACCACCACCTCAGCGCCAAGATCAGAAAATACTTTTGGTGCAACTTGGTAAGTTGCTCCATGTGCACAATCTAAAACAATCTTTAAGGAATTTAAATTAAAGCTAGAATCAACAGTGCTTTTACAAAAACTTACATACCTATCAATTGCATCATCAATTCGCCTTGCCTTACCTAATTTATTTGAAGGGTTACGATTAATTTCTTTCTCTAATAAAGTTTCAATTTCTAATTCCACTTCATCGGAAAGTTTAAGCCCTAAATCAGAAAAAAACTTAATACCATTATCTTCAAATGAATTATGAGATGCTGAAATTACTACCCCAAATTGAGCACCTACTGATTTAGTTAGAAATGCAATTGCTGGAGTTGGGATTGGTCCAGTTAAAAGTACATCCACACCCGCAGAAGAGAATCCTGATTCGAGAGCAGATTCAAGCATATAGCCTGAAATTCTTGTGTCCTTACCAATAACAACTGCTGGTCTTTGTTTATTATTCCAGGATTTCGTAAGTACAATACCTGCTGCATAGCCAAGCTTAATAAAAAACTCAGGAGTTATTGGATACTCCCCAGTTTTACCTCTTATTCCATCAGTACCAAAATATTTTCTTGTCATCTATATTTAGTTATCTTTAAGTTGTAGGGTTTTAAGTGCAATTTTTGTTTCTTTAACATCATGAACCCTAACTATTTTTGCACCCCTTAAAACACTGAGTGCTGCCATGATTGCGCTTGCATGAATAATATCATTTTCTTCATCACCGATGATATTTCTTACCATTGATTTTCTTGAAACACCGACAAGTAATGCTACCGATAAAGCCTTTAATTTATCTAAAGATTGAAATAATTTTAAATTATTTTCATGAGTTTTTCCAAATCCAAAACCAGGATCTATCACCAATCTTGATTGATCTATACCAAACTCTCCACAAACATAAATTCTTTCTTGAAGAAATTGGCTTACATCATTAATTATATTTTTATATAAAGGTTTATTTTGCATATTATCAGGGTCTCCTTGCATATGCATTAAACATAATACTACATCTGATTTAGCAACAATATCTAAAGCCCCGAGCTGTCTCAATGCATAAATATCATTAATCATCTCAACCCCTAAATCAATACCTAATTCCATAATTTCTGGCTTGTATGTATCAATTGAAACTGGAATATCAAAAGTTTTTTTTATAGCTTTTACTACAGGTTCAATTCTCTTTCTTTCTTCACCAGCTGGTACTTTTTTTGCTCCAGGTCTTGTTGATTCTGCACCGATATCAATTATATCCGCGCCATTATCGATCATCATCTCAACATGTCGAAGTGCTGAATTAGCTGTAATAAATCTTCCACCATCCGAAAAAGAATCAGGAGTTACGTTAAGTACCCCCATAATCAGAGGTTCTTTATTTTTTTGAAGGAGTTTTTTTATTGAGTTCATCGCAAAAATAAAGGGGCTTTACCCCCCTATTTTACTTATTCTTTGCTGTAGGTTGTGTTGCTAAACTATCAGGACCAATAGTTGGACCTTTCTTATTTTTTGGGGGCTTTACTGAAGCTCGAGATGGCTTAGGTAATCTAACTTTTTTACCTGCCATTACATCAGAAATCTGATCGCTATCAATTGTTTCATATTCAAGAAGAGCTTTAGCCATTGAGACAACTTTCTTTTTATTTTTTTCAATTAATTTACGAGCAATTTTATATTGCTGATCTAAGATAGCCTTTATTTCTGTATCGACTTTAAGCTGAGTAGCCTCGGAAATAGATTTAGTATTTAAGAATGAATCTTGGTTGTCATCTACATACACCATGGTTCCTAATTTATCTGACATACCGTACTTGGTTACCATCTCCCTTGCGAGTTTTGTTGCACGTTCAAAATCATTTGCTGCACCAGTTGACATTTGCTTCATAAAAACTTCTTCAGCAATACGGCCTCCAAAAAGAATAGATATTTCTTCTAACATTTTCTCTTTAAAGTTACTAAAGCTATCAAATTCTGGTAACTGCCAAGTAAGCCCAAGCGCCCATCCTCTTGGCATTATTGTTACCTTGTGAACTGGATCAGCATTTGGTAATAGTTGTGCAACAACAGCATGACCTGATTCATGGTAAGCAGTATTCTTTCTCTCTTCTTCGCGCATGATAAGTGATTTTCTTTCTGGGCCCATAAATATTTTATCTTTTGCTTCTTCAAAATCTTCCATATCCACAGTACGTTTATTAGATCTTGCAGCAAATAAAGCTGATTCATTAACTAAATTTGCTAAATCAGCACCAGAAAAACCTGGGGTACCTCGAGCAATAATATCCGCTTTTACATCAGCATCAGCTGGGATTTTTCTCATATGAACAAGTAAAATTTCCTCCCTACCCTTAATATCCGGCAATGAAACCATAATTTGCCTATCAAAACGTCCTGGTCTTAATAATGCTTTATCAAGCACATCGGCTCTATTAGTTGCAGCTATAACAATGACTCCTGAATTAGGTTCAAAACCATCTAATTCTACAAGTAATTGATTTAATGTTTGTTCACGCTCATCATTTCCTCCACCAGTTCCTGAGCCCCTGCTTCTTCCAACTGCATCTATTTCGTCAATAAAAATAATACATGGGGAGCTTTTTTTAGCCTGCTCAAACATATCTCTAACTCTTGCTGCACCAACACCGACAAACATCTCAACAAAGTCAGAACCAGATATAGTGAAGAAAGGCACACCCGCTTCGCCTGCAACAGCTCTTGCAAGCAATGTCTTACCTGTACCAGGGGGTCCTACCATTAGAACTCCGCGAGGGATGCGACCACCTAATTTATGAAATTTTGTTGGGTCTTTTAAAAAATCAACTAACTCGTGCACTTCCTCTTTAGCCTCATCGCAACCTGCAACATCTTTGAATGTTGTTTTATTTGTGGTTTGATCAAGCTGCCTTGCTTTACTTTTACCAAAAGAAAAAGGTCCGCCACCACCTTTATTGCCACCCTGCATCTGACGCATAAAGAATATCCATACACCCACCAATAGAATCATTGGAAACCATGAAATAAATATACTCATTAATAAAGATTGTTGTTTTGCTGGTTTTGCATCTACAACTACATTATATTTAAGTAAATCTGACACTAAATATGGATCAGTAGGGGCGTATGTTGAAAACTTTTTCCCGTCAGCGGTTATCCCAGTAAGGTTAGGGCCATCAATTTCTACTTTAGAAATACTTCCCGATTTAACTTGTCCCATAAATTCAGAATAAACCAATTTATTCTCAAATCGAGGTGATGTAGAAAATTGATTAAAAATCGTCATCATAAATAGGCCGATTGCGAGCCATATTGCTATACTTTTAAAGTTGTTATTCACATTGTTACCTTTATTAGTTAATCGTTATAAACTTTATTCTAAACTAGAATATCTTTAAAAACTTATGTATTTATTTTTTCAAAACCTAAAACAAATATTTCTGAACTTCTATCCCTTGAAGAGCTGGGCTTTATCCTTATCACCTTTTTAAAAAAAGGCTTCACAGAATTAACAAAACTATCAAAATCAGCTCCTATAAATGACTTGACCAATAAATTCCCATTCGGTTTCAACCAATTACAAGAAAAATCCAAAGCAAGCTCATTTAAGTAAATAGCTGCTGATTGATCAACTACCTTTATTCCACTTATATTGGGTGCCATGTCTGAAATTACAAGGTCTACCTCCAAATTATTTAATTCCTTCTCTATTTCAATCAGTGACTTATTATCTCTAAAATCTCCTTGAATGAATTCTACTTTTTTAATAGGCTCCATTTCTAATAAATCTAATGCAATTATTTTTCCCTTGATACCAATTTTATTTGCAGCTACCTGAGACCAGCTTCCTGGGGCAGAGCCTAAATCCACAACAATCATATTTTTTTTAAAAAGATTATATTTCTCATCAATTTCAATTAATTTATAAGCTGCGCGTGATCGATACCCATCTTTTTTAGCTTGCTTTACAAAGACGTCAGAAATATGTTCGGACATCCAGCTTTTACTAGTTCTTGTTCTTTTCATCTGATATGATTCACTTCCAAAATGTAATTAAGAAAATAAAAATGCTAAATACAAAACAAATTTCATATTTAAGAGGTCTTTCGCACTCCATTAGTACTGTAGTTCAGATTGGAAACAAAGGCCTTTCTGAAGCAGTACTTAAAGAAATTGAAGAAAATTTAAAAGCTCATGAGCTTATTAAAATCCAAGTTCAGAATGACGACAAACTAAAAAGGCAAGGATTTTTAGATTTAATCTGTGAAACATTAGGTACTGTTTCAGTTAACCATATTGGCAAACAGTTGGTTGTTTTTAGAGCCAATACAGAATCAAAAATAAAGCTGCCTTAAGGTCTATCGTACCTTTAGAACTAATAAAATACCTAATACACACTCGATTAAAAATGCAGAGTTAGCAACTCCATGCCAAGTACTGTATCTATCTTTAAAAACACTCTCTATCATTTCTTTTGTAAAAGAACTATCATTTAAATTTTCAATAATAGGATTGATTCCAAAATAGCTAATTAAAATTAGCAAAAGCATAAGTAGTAATATCCAAAACGTAGTGGCCCTAAGAAATAATAATTTAACTTTTTTAAACCCATAAATTATAAGAAAACCCGAAGAGAACATTCCAAACAAATTCATAAAAGCAAACATATCACTTGCAATTGCACCTGCAATATAAGAGCTTGGTATTTTATTGAATAAAATTGTTGTAACCATTAGCATTGACCATAATCCGCCAACCCATAATGAGGTGATGATTATAGACAGCTTTTCAAATAAAAAATTCATAAGTTATTAAATATAAGATATTTTTATAATTTCATAATTTTTTAAACCACCTGGTGATTCAAAATCTACAACGTCACCTTCTTCTTTGCCAATCATAGCTTTAGCTAAAGGAGAATTTATGGATATTTTTCTTTCTTTAATATTAGATTCATCGTCGCCAACAATTTGATAATTATATTTTTTTTCTTCGTCTAAATCTTCGATTTCTACAGTTGAGCCAAAAACGCATTTTCCGTCTGAATTTAATGTGCTTGGATCAATAATAATTGCTTGTGAAAGTATTGCTTCAATTTGAGCAAGCCGGCCTTCAATAAATCCTTGACGCTCCTTTGCTGCGTCATATTCTGCATTCTCTGATAAATCCCCCTGAGCTCTAGCTTCTGCAATAGCTTGAACAATATTTGGCCTATCCACACTTTTTAATTGCTTTAATTCTGCCTTGAGTAATTCAGCACCATTTCTAGTAATTGGAATTTGATTCATTAAACTGTTCCTATGTAAGTAATCACCTTGAATTTTTAGTGATAATAATTCTTGAGTTTATTTTAAGACGATATTTTATGCAAGCCTTGTAATGCAGCCACGCTAAGTTCATTTGAGTAATTCATTGCTTTACAAGCTGCTCGAGCGCCAAATAGGGTTGTGTAATATGTAACTTTATTCTGTAATGCGTTTCTTCTAATTTCATATGAGTCGGCAATAGCTTTTTTATCTTCGGTAACATTAACAATGAAATCAATTTCATCATTTTTGATCATATCTACAATATGTGGCCTACCTTCGGCAACTTTATTTACAGGAATTACATCCATCTTATGTTCTTTTAGCATTTCTGCAGTTCCTTTGGTTGCTACTAATTTAAAACCAAGGTTATTAAGAGATTTTGCGATATCTATAACATTTTTATGATCTTCTTTTCGAACACTAATAAAAGCCTTACCACTTTTTGGAAGTGATGTTGATGCTCCAAGCTGTGACTTAATATATGCCTCTACAAAAGTTTTACCAATTCCCATAACTTCACCGGTAGATTTCATTTCTGGGCCTAAAATAGTATCAACACCTGGGAATTTAATAAATGGAAAAACAGCTTCTTTTACAGAGAAAAATTTAGGTTCGATTTCTTTTGTAAAATTAAGAGATTTAAGTGTTTTGCCAGACATAACTTTTGCAGCAATCTTGGCTAATGGAATACCTATCGCTTTTGATACAAATGGCACAGTCCTTGAAGCCCTAGGATTAACCTCCAAAACATATATTTCTTCATGTTGAATTGCAAATTGAACATTCATTAAACCAATTACATTTAATGCTTTTGCCATCAACTTTGTTTGAATGATTAATTTTTTTTGTATTTTATTTGATAAACTATAAGGCGGAAGCGAACATGCCGAATCGCCTGAATGAACTCCTGCTTGCTCAATATGCTCCATAATTCCAGCTACAACAACCACTTTACCATCGGAAATAGCATCAATATCTATCTCAATAGCATCATTTAAAAATCGATCTAATAAAACAGGTGATTCATTTGATACCTTAACTGCCTCCCTCATGTAACGCTCTAAATCATTTTTCTCATGAACTATTTCCATAGCCCTACCCCCTAAGACATAGCTTGGTCTTACGACTAAAGGGTAGCCAATTTCTTCAGCTAACTTAATTGCTTGAGTCGGGTTTCTAGCAGTTCGATTAGGTGGCTGTTTTAACTTTAAATCTTCTATAATTTTCTGAAAGCGCTCACGATCTTCAGCTGCATCAATATCGTCAGGTAGTGTACCTATTATTGGGGCTCCTTCTTGAGCTAATTCTTTTGCAAGTTTAAGTGGTGTTTGTCCACCATACTGAACAATTACACCCCATGGATTCTCCGTTCTAATAACTTCCAGAACATCTTCCATAGTGACTGGCTCAAAATATAACCTATCAGATGTGTCATAGTCAGTTGATACTGTTTCTGGATTGCAATTAATCATAATAGTTTCATAGCCACAATCCCTTAAAGCAAGAGACGCATGAACACAGCAGTAATCAAATTCAATTCCTTGACCAATTCTGTTTGGGCCTCCGCCGATTATAATTATTTTTTTATTTTTGGAAGGATTAGCTTCAGAAACCTGCTCATAAGTCGAATAAAGATAGGCTGTATTTGTTTCAAACTCTGCTGCACAGGTGTCTACTCTTTTATAAACTGGATGAATTTTATGTTTATAACGAAGAGATCTAACATCTTTAGCTTGCTTTCCAATAAGGTTAGCAATTCGGCTATCGGAGAACCCTTTTCTTTTTATATCAAAGAGTATTTCAGAGCTAAATGACTTAATAGTCATTTTCTTCATTTTTTCTTCCGTCTCAATTAAATCTTTTATTTGGTAAAGAAACCATGGGTCTATCTTTGAATGTTGGAATATTTCTTCAATGGATAATCCCAATCTAAAGGCATCACCTAGAAACCACAATCGATTTGGTCCTGGCTCCCTTAGCTCTTTAATAATTTCATTTTTATCTGATGATTGCTCGGTCAATCCATCCACATCAATCTCAAGACCTCTTAATGCTTTTTGGAATGATTCTTGGAATGTTCTTCCAATAGCCATAACCTCCCCTACAGACTTCATTTGAGTCGTTAGTCTGCAATCTGCTTGTGGAAATTTTTCAAAAGCAAATCTTGGAACTTTAGTAACAACATAATCAATTGATGGTTCAAATGATGCAGGGGTGAGGCCTCCAGTTATATCATTACTTAACTCATCAAGTGTGAAACCAACCGCTAATTTAGCTGCAATTTTAGCAATTGGAAAACCTGTGGCTTTTGATGCTAACGCTGATGACCTTGATACTCTTGGGTTCATCTCTATAACGACCATACGGCCATCATCAGGATTAATTGCAAATTGAACATTTGAACCTCCTGTTTCAACTCCCACCTCCCTTAATACATTAATCGATGCGGTTCTCATCAGCTGATATTCTTTATCAGTAAGTGTTTGAGCAGGTGCAACTGTTATCGAATCTCCGGTATGGACCCCCATTGGATCTAAATTCTCAATTGAGCAAATAATAATACAATTGTCTTTTGTATCTCTTACAACCTCCATTTCGAATTCTTTCCAACCTAAAAGTGATTCCTCAATTAATAACTCATTCGTAGGCGAGGCATCTAAACCCCTCTTACAGATATCTAAAAATTCTTCTTGATTGTAAGCTATCCCGCCCCCACTTCCCCCCATAGTGAAAGAAGGGCGAATAATCGCAGGGTAGCCAATACTTGCTTGAACCTGGACCGCTTCTTCTAAGCTATGAGCTATCAATGAACGTGCCGATGCAAGACCAATCTTATTCATTGCTTCTTTAAATTGCTGCCTATCTTCAGCTTTATCAATTGCTTTTTTTGAAGCGCCAATTAGCTCCACATTATATTTTTTCAATACTCCATGTTTGTCTAAATCTAAAGCACAATTAAGTGCAGTTTGACCGCCCATTGTTGGTAAAAGAGCATCTGGCTTTTCTTTTGCTATTATTTTGCTCACGATTTCCCATTGAATTGGTTCAATATACGTTTTATGAGCAATATCAGGATCTGTCATAATTGTTGCTGGATTTGAATTTACCAAAATAACTCGATAGCCCTCTTCCATCAATGCCTTGCATGCTTGAGCGCCAGAATAATCAAATTCACATGCCTGTCCAATAATAATTGGGCCTGCACCAATAATAAGAATTGATTTTATATCAGTCCGTTTGGTCACTTATCTATTTCCTTTAATCATCATTTTAATAAATTGATCGAATAAATAATCCATTTCTGAAGGTCCTGGGCTTGCTTCAGGGTGACCCTGAAAGCCAAATGCTGGGACATCAACATGACTAATTCCTTGAAGTGTTTTGTCGAATAAAGAGATATGGGTAGCCTTCAGAGCTTTGGGGAGTGAAGATGAATCAACGGTAAAACCATGGTTTTGGCTTGTAATAAATACTCTTCCTGTTTTAATATCTTGAACAGGGTGATTAGCACCATGATGTCCAAATTTCATTTTTGATGTTTTTGCACCACTTGCTAATGCTAATAATTGATGTCCTAAACAAATACCAAACAAAGGTAATTTTTTCTTCATAATAATTTTAATATTATTAATAGCATAATCACATGGTTCAGGATCACCTGGCCCATTCGATAGAAATACGCCATCAGGCTTTAATGCTAGTACTTCTTTTGCAGACAATTTTGCTGGTACTACGGTTACCTTACACCCTCTTGAGGTTAGCATTCTTAAGATATTTCTTTTTATCCCAAAGTCATAAGCAACTACATGGCATTTAAACTTCGACATTTTTTGATAACCAAGTCCCAGCTCCCATTCACCCTCTTTAGAAATATATTTTCTTGGGGTTGAAACAACGCTAGCCAAATCCATCCCAGCAATCCCTTTAAAGGCTTTTGCTTTTTTAATAGCCTCTGCCTCATCAACAGCTCCAGCCATAATGCATCCAGATTGAGCTCCGTTAAGTCTTAAATGCTGAGTTAATGCTCTTGTATCAATTCCCGATATACCTACAATTTTTTGCTCTTTAAGGTAGTTAGATAAGGACATTGTCGCTCTAAAGTTTGAGTAAGCAATAGGTAGGTCACGAATAATTAAGCCTTTTGCACATACTTTTTTTGATTCCATATCCTCAAGATTGATACCTGTATTTCCAATATGGGGATAAGTAAAAGTAATAATTTGTTCTGTATAGGAAGGATCAGTAAGTATTTCTTGATAGCCAGTCATTGATGTATTAAAAACTACTTCACCAACAACAGATCCTTTAACACCAATGGAAGTACCTCGAAACTTTGTTCCGTCTGCAAGCGCTAATATGGCCGGCAATTTAGACGACAAGAAAACCCTCCAAGGTAAAATAATCTATTAGATAAAACAAACGGGTGGTTTTAGGTCCGCCCGATTTGTGAATTATAGATCATTCGCCACCTTACTACAATTTAAAATATGAAAATATTTGTTATTTTTTTAAATTTAAGACATCCATCATGTCAAAAAGGCCAGCAGAATGATTTGTTAGAAATTTAACTGCCTTAATTGCACCTATTGCAAAGGTAGCCCTACTTCCTGCTTTATGTGTCAACTCAATTCGTTCACCATCTCCAGCATATAAAACAGTATGGTCACCAACAATATCTCCTGCTCTGATAGTTGAAAAACCAATTTCATTTTGTTTCCGCTTATCTATTTTCCCTGCTCGTTGAAAAATGCCATTTTCTTTTAGGTTTAAATTTGCAGTCTTTGCAATAGCCTCTCCTAATCTAAGGGCTGTTCCTGAAGGTGCATCAATTTTATCCCTATGATGTGATTCAATAACCTCCATATCGTAATCCTTATGAAGAACATGAGTAGCTGCTTCAACCAATGAAACTAGTAAATTTACTCCCACACTCATATTAGGAGCAAAACATATTGGAATATTTTTTGATGCTAGAAAAATTTTTTCTTTTTGTTCGTCTGAAAAACCAGTGGTCCCAAGAACATATTTAATATTATTTTTAATACACAATTCTAAATACTTCATTGAAGCCTCAGGCCTTGTGAAGTCTATTAAGTAATCTCCTTTTTTTATTGTCGCCTCAAAATCACTGTTAATTATAACTTCAGTTTTAATACCAAACAATGTTCCAGCATCCATTCCTAGAGTGGCACAAGATGGCTGGTCTACTGCTCCAGTCAATAATAAGTCAGGGCTGTTTGAGATTTCCTTAATTAAAGCTTGGCCCATTTTTCCAGAAGCGCCTACAATAATTATCTTAAGTGGGTTTTTCATATTTTAAAATCCTATTTTTTCTATTAAAAGATCGAAATAACCAGGGTCATCTTTTTCTGGAAGAGAGTCAATAATGTCCTGTTTGACTGCCTCATTGATTGATTCAGAAGTATCTAAAGGTATCGGTGAAGTGTTATCTGAAGACAATTCTGCAGCATCAATTAATGGTGGTAACTTCTCTTGTTGAGAAGGTTTTATTTCTTCATCAGAGTTTTCTAACTCATTATTACCTTTTTCCTCATTAAATTGAAGATTTTTATTGGTTTTTTCTGCCTCATCATTTAATTTAGAATCATCAGCTTTCGGAATAACTGCACCAGTTATTTTTTTTAAATTTTCACCTTCAAAATTTAAAACAACATGTCTTCGCTCAGTAATAATATCTCTAACTCTCATTTCATATATATAATCCCATCTTTCCTCGTGAAAAGTATCTTGAATTAATGGTGTTCCCAAAATGAAACGAACTTGAGCTTTAGTCATTTCAGGCTTAAGTGTCATTAGCATTTCGGAGGTTATTTCATTACCTTGCTGAATATCAATTTTATAAACTTCAGGTAAACTACTAGGTATAGTAGGGAATTTTACTGATGAACATGAAATTAAATTATACAACAGAAAAATCAGAAAATAATTGCGAAGATATGTCTTTATTTGCATAGGCTCATAATATAACATGATAGATATTAAGTTAATTTAATTTTGGAGTTATGCGGTTATGAAAGAGCATGGTGATCTAAAAAAAACAGGTCTTAAAACAACCCTCCCGAGATTAAAAGTTCTTGGTATTTTTGAAGATAATAGAGATAAACACTTATCCGCTGAAGATATCTTTAAAATAATGATGCAAAAGGATGAGGAAGTTGGATTAGCAACTATTTATAGAGTGTTAACGCAATTTGAACAATCTGGCATCTTAATCCGACATCATTTTGAAAGCGATAAGGCTGTATTTGAGCTTAATGAGAAAGCACATCATGATCATATTGTATGTCTGCAATGCGGGTTTATTAAAGAATTTGTTGATGAGCAAATTGAACAAAGACAAAATATGATAGCTGAAAAAAATGGTTTTAAAATTATCGAACATGCCTTATATATATACGCTGACTGTACAAATAAATCCTGTAGTTGCAGATTAGGTGGTATGGAAAATATTGCTAAATGTCATGGGTCAGCTAAGTAGTTCTTTTGCATGTTGTATGGTGGTATCTGTTATCTCGACACCCCCCAACATTCTAGCCAGCTCTTTAACCCGACCACTTTCATCAAGCAAGTTTATTTGACTTACAGTTTCGCCATTCACTTGCTCTTTTGAAACTTTATAGTGATTTGAGGATTGCGCAGCAACTTGAGGTAAGTGCGTAATAGCAAATATTTGCTGCCTCGCATCATCGGCTAAATCTTTTAATAATTTTCCAACCACTTCAGCTACCCCTCCACCGATACCTACATCAACTTCATCAAAAATCATTACCGGAACATTTGCTTTCCTAATTGAGGCTACCCTTATTGCTAAACTAATTCTAGATAACTCCCCACCTGATGCAACTTTTTGAATTGGCTTTGGATCTGCATTAAGATATGTTGAAATTAGAAATTCAATTTGCTCATTACCATTACCACTAGGTTCAATTGTTTTTAAATTAACCTCAAATTTCCCATGAGTAAAAGATAAATCGTTAAGCTTGTCTGTAATTATTTTATTAAGCTCTAAAGCAGATTCCCCACGTTTTTTAGATAATTTTAAAGCTGCTTCATCATAGTCATGCCTTGCTTCATTCAATGCTTCCGTTATTCCTTCTTCGTCTATTAGTTTAAGCAATAAATCATACCGAACTTTCCAATCATTACTTAAAGAGTCTAATTCTTCTGGCTTTACCCTATATTTTCTACAAAAATTATATGTATCTTGAATTTTAGATTCAACCTCACTCTTTAATTCTTCATTAATCTCTAACGTATGTAAATAGTGATTTAACTCACGAATAAGCTCGCCTAACTCCATAGTGATGGTATCAATAATTTTCACCTGGTTACTAAGCCGCTCATCTAAGCTTGATAAGTTTGATAGGCTTATTTGAAGTTGGTTAATTTGGTTGGATGTCGAGGATTCATCATCATCCAACCTAGAAATACATTCGTGAACTCCATTAATTAATTCTGAACTATTAGAAAGCATTTTGTGATTCGCTTGAACATCTTGCCACTTGGAAAAAGAAAAATCTAAAGCTTTAAACTGTTTATTTTTTTCTTCAAGCTCTTTTATTTCGTCAATAAAAGACTCTTTATTTTTCTTAAAATTTTCGTTTTCTATAAATAATTCACGCCAATTATCAAACAGCTCTTTAATTTCTCCGACTTCTTTATTTATGCCAGCAAAGTTATCTAGAATATCTCTTTGTGTAGAGTTTTTTAACAACGAATGATGTGAATTTTGACTATAAATATCAATAAGTAATTCTCCTATTGATTTTAACTGGTTAATAGTTACAGGTATGCCATTAATGAAACCTTTCGATTTTCCATCTTGATATATCACCCTCCTTAAAAAAATATTTTCTTCGTCGGATTCAAGCTCATTTTGTTTTAACCATTCCTGCGCATACTTATTACCTTGAATATTAAATGTAGCTGAAATATCTGATTTATCAGTACTCTGTCTAACTACTCCGCTATCGCCTCTTTGACCAAGAGCTAATGAAAGTGCGCCAATAAGAATTGACTTACCTGCTCCAGTTTCTCCAGTTAAAGCAGAGAATCCACTTTTAAAATTTAGTTCTAAGTGGTCAACAATAACAAAATTCTTAATTGAAAGGCTTTCAAGCATTTGTAAATTTTACCCCCAATTTAATTTATTTCTAAGCATCTCAAAGTAACAATAATCCTGTGGGTGAAGTATTGAAATAGATTGTTTAGCTTTTTTAATACTTATCGTGTCTTTTTTATCTAAAGGTATTTGAATTTGTCCATCGATGCTAGCATAAGCTTCATCCATATTAACTATCTTGATTAATATTTCACTATCCCCACTAACAGCAATAGGTCGGTTACTTAATGTATGAGGACTAATCGGTACAATAGTAATAGCATCTAAATTTGGATGAAGGATCGGGCCGCCGGCAGAAAGTGCATAAGCTGTCGTACCTGTTGGTGTGCTAACAATTAGGCCATCAGACCTTTGTGTATGGACAAATCTTCCATCAATAATTACCTCCAATTCAATAAGTCTTAGACCACTTCTAATGACTATGTCATTTAGTGCAAACGACTCATAGATTTTTTTATTATTTTTTACAACTGTTGTTTCAATTAACATTCTATTATCTTGAATATAAGAACCACCCAAAATATTATCAATACTTGAAAACATACTGTCTATATTTAAATCAGCTAAAAATCCAAAGCGGCCTTGGTTAATTCCTATCAAAGGAATCCCTGTATCCACTAACGTTCTTGCAACTCCAAGCATTGTGCCATCACCACCAACAACAATTGCTATATCGACTTGTTTGCCAATTTCATTAAGGGGTAGAGATTTAAATTTATTTAATTTAATCTGTTTTTGTGTTTTTTCTTCAATAACTAAATCAATATTTTTTTGACTTAAATGATCTATTAGCTGTATGAGCTGATCGTGAATATCTTTAGTCTCTTCTGAAGAAGGATATTTTCCGATGATCGCAATTTTTTTAAATTTCATTACCATTATATTTTTTAAACTAGCTTTGTTAGGGTTGAGACAGTAATATATGTATTTTAATGCATTAACGAAGTTAATTAACGAATTAATTATAAATTCATGGATTTAGACAAAAGAGCTCAAACTCTCTTAAAAACCTTAATCAGTCATCATATTGTTGACGGTCAGCCTGTTGGGTCCAAAACGCTAGCCACTGCATCAAGTTTAGACCTCAGTCCGGCTTCAATAAGAAACATTATGAAAGACCTTGAGGAAGCTGGCTTTATTGCTAGTCCTCACACATCTGCAGGGCGTATTCCGACACAAAAAGGATATAGGTTTTTTGTTGACAGCTTGGTAACAATCAAATCACTTGATGAATTAGAAATTTCAAAGCTCAAAGATCAATTAATTGTTTCCGATAGTAAGCATTTAATAAACTCAGTAGCAGATACACTATCTCATTTAACAAAATTTGCAGGGGTTGTATTAATACCTCGCGCTAATAAAGTTTCCTTTAAGCACATTGAGTTTCTTGAATTATCTAAAAATAGAATTTTAGTAATCATTGTCACGGATGATGGTGGGGTTCAAAATAGAGTCTTGTTCACAGAAAATAATTACACTAAACAAAGTCTTTTAGAGGCTTCGAACTTTTTTAATCAGCACTATGCAGGCTTTGATATTGAGCAAGTAAAAGGTAAGTTAGTGAGCGAGCTAAAAACTATGAAAGCTGAAATGGTAACGCTCATGAATGCTGCAATTGATACTTCTGGTGATGTTGATCAAAATGATAATTTAATTATGTCCGGACAAAAAAATTTATTAGAAACATCAGAGCTTACGCAAAATGTTTCTAGCGTTAGGAAAATTGTTGAGATTTTTGAAAAAAAATCAGCCTTACTTCAGTTGTTAGAAAAAAGTCATCGAGCTGATGGAATACAAATTTTTATTGGAGAAGAGTCTGGTTACCAGGCACTTGATGAATGTAGTGTCA
>Ga0209816_1001332_pt1 | contig 18563 bp, 13 predicted proteins | sample CoawatmetaG01DNA_FD_187509 | JGI IMG/M metagenome (GOLD analysis project Ga0209816, IMG submission 187509) | Marine microbial communities from the West Antarctic Peninsula - Coastal water metaG017-DNA (SPAdes) (version 2) | ecosystem: Environmental > Aquatic > Marine > Coastal ... | reverse complement strand
ACATAGCTATAGCTGCCATCAAAATAATTGCAATAATAGGTGTAAAGTTAATTAGCATCTCTAAAGGCTCGCTAGACCTCTTTTCAGCTAACAATAAAGCTGCTGTCATTGCTCCTGGGCCAGCTATCAGTGGCGTTGCAAGTGGAAATATAGCTAAAGATTGAAGGGATTCATCGTCCAAAGCAGTATCAGCTGTATTCTGTCTTCTCTCTTGTCTTTGCTCAAAAACCATTTGGAAAGCAATTGCAATTAAAAATAATCCACCGATAATTTTAAAAGAACTCATTGAAATACCCATGACTTCAAGCAACGATGCTCCGAATAACCAAAATGCTGACAAAATACCAAAAGCAACAAAGCTAGCGTGAATATATACCTTTTTGGTATCTTGTTTGCTCAACCCTTGAGTTAAACTTGCAAAAATTGGAATCAAAGCTATGGGATCAACAGCAACAAATAATAAAATAACGCTCTCTATGACCTGATCAAACATGCTATGTAGAAATTATTTGAATAGAGTCAGAGTGAGATGCTGAATAAACCCCACCAATTAAGACAAATTTTAAGGATTTTTTTGAACGAATTTTTGATGCGAGTATCAACTTAATCTTTTTAATAGCAGACGCTTGATTTGAAATTGATTTCATAAAATAAGGTTGCATTCCACCCACAAGACTTAGCTGCTGGAAAGTTTCTTGATTATTGGTAAATGCGTGAATAGGCATTCTAAAGGGCTTGGTGCTAGAAATAACATCTGCGGTTTGACCTGACCTAGTAACCACAACGATGCCATCAGCGTTAATTCGTGTTGCAAGATCTCTTGCAGCGACTGCAATATTCTGCCAATCTGATTTTTCAGTAAGAAATTCTTCATAACCCAGTGTTCTAAAGTTTTCAGTCTTAGTAGCAATATTTTTTAACATCTTGATGCATTGAACAGGGTATTTACCTACGCTAGTTTCCCCTGATAGCATTACAGCATCAGCACCTTCATAGATTGCATTAGCTACATCTGTGACCTCAGCTCTTGTTGGAGTTGGATTGACGATCATGGATTCAAGAAGGTGGGTTGCAACAATGGATCGTTTGCCCCACTTTGCAGTCGCATACATAATTCTTCTCTGAATATTAGGCAAGTCAGCCAGGTCTGTTTCAATCCCTAAGTCTCCTCTAGCGACCATTACTATGTCGGTAGCTTTAGTGATCTCATGAATGTTATCTAGACCTTCTTGATTTTCTATTTTTGCAATAATTCTAGCAGATGACTTCTTTTTTTTAAGAATATCCCTAAGATCCAAAATATCTTGAGCGCTTCTAACAAATGACAGCGCAATAAAGCTTACATTATTCTTAATAGCTAAATGAATGTCCTTGCGGTCTTTTTTTGTAATTGATGGAAGATCTACCCTTACACCTGGAAGATTAACATGACGCTTACTCCCTAACTTACCCCCATCAAGCACTTTGCATGTTAGATTTTCTTTATCCTTAGCCAGTACTCTAAAATTGATTAGCCCGTTATCTATGCTAATTCTTGAGCCTTTGGAAACACTTTTAATAAGTCCTTTGTAATTTATTTGGATTGAAGAAGTCTCAACATCAAGATCTTCCCTGATAGTTAGATTGACTATATCCCCAATAGTTAAATCAATGTCACTTTGATTGATCCCTGTTCTGATCTCAGGGCCTTGGGTATCAAGTAGAAGTCCGATAGGTCCATAGTCAACAGATTGCTCAGAATTAATTTGATGCACTATATCTATAATATTTTGCGCATCTGAATGAGTAGCATGAGACATATTAATTCTTGCAACATTCATCCCAGCCTTATGCAGTTTCTTTAAACTATCGTAAGTTTTGGTACTAGGGCCTATGGTAGCAATAATTTTTGTTTTGATAGCATTCATATTTTTGCACTATACGGCATATTTTTTAATTTGAAGAGAAGTATCTAGAAATCTTGTAGACGAAAAAAAACAGAGCAAGCTCTGTTTCTTAAAGTTCGAGATTGGAAGAGGTCTAAAGTGAGATTTTCTTTAGCTCCTTGAAGGTATTCTCTTGCCTTCTTGGTGGGTTACTAAGCTCTTTTTTATTGTCGACTCTTAGTATCGCTTTCGCCCTTCGTCTCTACCTTCTCTTTCTCTCTTACTCCCGTCTGCAGTTGTTTGTAAGTCGGTCCGAGTTGGTCTATTAAATATACGCCTCTGACGAAAGGTGTCAATACCTAATTACAAAAAAGTTAAGATTTTTGTATTATTTGTTATAAAGATTTAAAAATCTGTTCTGAATGAACAACATCGGCATACTTTGATTGCAAGTCAAATAAGTTTGCTCGATGGGCATTTAAATCTCTATCCCCTACACAGTCCTCAGCTACCACAGTAAGAAAGTTGTTTTGCAAAGAATCTAAGGCTGTGGCACGCACACATCCACTAGTTGTAACACCAGATACCACAACCGAATCTACATTCATTTGACGAAGATCTGTGGCTAAAGTGGTTTCAAAGAAAGAGCTAGCAAATTTCTTTTCAATTAAAATATCTTCAGAACCAGGAGATAATTCTGCAAGAAAAGATGTTTCATCGGAGTCAGGCTTTAAAATATTTAATGCTGGAATCTTGGCTCTAAAGACACTCGCTTCAGATATGTCTCTATAAACAGTGGTTGTAAAAATTACAGGTAGATTCATTTGTCGGAATTTATTAACTAATTTAATATTGGCTTGAATTAATTCATCACACTGAAAGCCTAGCGGCGATGAAGGATCAATAAAACCTCGACACATATCAACTACCACTAAAGCAGGTGCACTACCCAGTCCTGTAGAGTTAGATTCGAGGGAGCTCAATATTATTGTTTTAAAAAAGTCGGAGATACAGGTGGCTCTAGATGCGTTTCTTCTAGACACCTAGACTTAATTTCTTCAATGGTTCCACCAAAATTAAACATCTCATCTGGAACTGTGTCTTTCGACATGTCAGCTCGCAGTTCATCAGTTTTAGCTTGATCAACAGATAAGTCATCATCAAGAATGACTCCATACCTTTTGGCCCCTTCAACTGAGACAAGTTTTTTATCAACATCTGATGCAACAATGGCAGGATCTCTTTGAAGTGGATCTCCCCAACCACCTCCGCCCCATGTATTAAAATACAGAAGGTCGCCTTTATGAACCTTAACACCTTCACATTTAGCCGGGACGTGCTCTTCAGTGCCATCTGCTCTAACTAGTAATTTAGTCGATCTTTTGCCTGGCTTGCCTCCATTAACACCCCATGGATATGTCAACCATCTATCATCATGAATGCCTATATGACCGTCTACAAGGAACCTGTAAGCAACTGATAGTCCATTACCTCCCCTATGGAGACCAGCACCGCCAGAATCAACAATAAATTCATATGTCTCTACTCTAAGCGGAAAATATGCCTCTACAAATTCATTCGGTACATTGGTGAAAGATGGCCATAATGAGTGACCGTCAGGTCCATCTCCAATAGGTCTTCCTGGCACTCCTCCAAATCCTATCTGAAATAGCTGAAACCAATCACCTTTATCATCATAGCCAGAGAAAAATAAATGCGGTGAATCAGAAAATCCTGCAGCGTTGAGCATTTCATTTGGAGCACCCATACCAAGCAAAGCACCCAATACGTCAAAAATTCTACCTAAGGCATGAGTTCTTCCAGAAAGAGCGGCTGGGTAATTCGGCTTTAACAATGTTCCCTGAGGAATTCTGACGTCAACTAAATCGTAAAAACCATCATTGAATACAATTTGAGGATCGACAACGTTGATCGTGAATGATCCAAAGAACATTTTGAACATATCCTCATTAAGATAAAAGTTTACTGAACTTTGTGCCTGGGGATCAGTGCCCTCAAAATCAAAAATAGCCTTATCACCCTCACGCCACATCTTGCAATGTATTTTATATGGACCCATGCCCATGCCATCATCGCAAATATAATCAGAGAATTCTCTTGGTTCTTCGGGAATAAACATCGAAATAATATGCTTCATAGCATCGTAATTTCTTTGGAGCATTATATTCATGGTGGAACAAAAGACATCATCGCCAAAACGGTCTGCTATCTCATTACATCTTTTGCCTGCTGTATTACAAGCTGCAACAAGTGCATTTAAGTCAAAGCGATTCCATTGTGAAGTTCTTACATTATGTAAAATAAGCTCTAAAACATCGGCCTGTAACTCACCTTTTTTATATAGCTTGATAGGTGGTATTCTGATTCCCTCTTGAAATATTGTGGTAGCTTCGGTTGGAATAGATCCTGGAACCATGCCGCCATTATCAGACATGTGTCCAAACATAGCTGACCAAGCAATATGCCTGCCCTCTCTAAAAACTGGCTTTAATACCATCCAATCTGGTAAATGAGAAACTGCTGCATTGCACATGTATGGATCATTGGTAAGGATGATATCTCCTTCTTCAATCTCCTCATCATAAGCCTCAGTAAAACCATGAATGAACGATCCGAATTGACCAACAACCATCTTGCCATCGTTATTTGCAATCATTGGAAAACAGTCACCCTGCTCCCTAATTCCTGGAGATAATGCCGTTCTACTTACCAACGCATCCATTTCTTCTCGAGCATTCTTTAAGGCATTCTCTATAAGATCAACCGTAATACCATCAACATCAACAGTCTTTAGTGGAGATTCATTTGTTTCAATAATTCTTGCTGACATATTATTTTTTAGGATTGATAATTAAATTGCCTACCTGATCTACTTCCGCAGCATAACCAGGCAAGATAACGCTAGTTGAGTCCATCTCAGAAACAATAGCAGGACCAGGAACCACTAGTTTTGCATGCAGCTTTGTTCGATCGTATATCTTTGCATCGTGCCATTGAGCATCGTGATAAAAACGAGAATCTTGAATTACAGCATCATCAAGTGAGCCAGCAAAGTTCTCATTCGCTAAAGATTTAATTTCAGACTGTTGAACTTTTACAATAGCCCTGATCATCAAGATTTCATGACCATCACTTAATTTAAAGGTAAATAATTGATAATGCTCTTCATCAAATGCATCGGTAATTAATTGAATCCCTTTGCTTTGATATTCTTTCTCATCAAATTCAATGGTAATTTGAAATGCTTGGCCAGCGTATCTAACATCTGCTTGATAGGTTACCTCTAAATTAGCATCGCTGACACCATCTTTTAAAAGTGATGAAGAAGCTTTATTTTTCAGTTCACTCAAATCATTTAAGAATTTATCTGTTGTAATGTCTTGCGCCATAGAGAGATAAGATCTAGAGGATTCATCCTGAATCTGAGTTGTAGCATCACCATAGGCACATAAAACACCAGGCCCTGGGGGAATAATTACAGGAAAGGAATTAGACAGAATGCCCAAAGCATTAGCATGAAGTGGTCCAGCTCCGCCAAACCCAACCAATGCAAAATCTCTAGGATCAAACCCTTGCTCAACAGACACTAATCTCAGAGCGCCAAACATAGACTCATTAACGATTCTAATAATGCCTTCAGCAGCTTCCATTAAATCAATTCCAATTCCATCAGCAATAGTTTGAACTGCTTTTTCAGCAGCTTCTTTATTAATAATCATATCGCCACCGAGCTGAACATCACTAGGTAACAGACCAAGAACTATATTTGCATCGCAAACGGTAGGTTGCTCTCCCCCTTTCATGTATGCAGCAGGACCAGGTTCAGCTCCAGCAGATTCTGGACCTACTCTCAGAGCTTTTGTAAGTTCGGGAACAAAGGCTATCGAACCACCGCCTGCACCAACTGTTCTAACATCAACTGAAGGAGCTTTAACCCTAACATCTCCAACTAAAGTTTCTCTTCTAATTTTTGCTTTTGAATTTTGAATCAAGGCAACGTCTGTTGAAGTCCCCCCCATATCAAAGGTTAGAATATTTTCAAAACCTGCTTGATTACAAAAATGTATTGCGCCCGCAACTCCACCAGCAGGACCTGACATTAAATGATTAACTGGAGAGTCCCCTGTGGAGCGACTTGATGCAAGCCCGCCATCAGATCTTAAAATAGATAGCTGAACATCGCTCCCTAATGATTTCTCTAGATTGGATTGTAGATTATTAACGTAGCTAGAAACTTGTGGTCTGACATAGGAATTTAAGACTGTTGTTTCGGCTCTTTCATACTCTTGCATTTCAGGAATAACTTCACTTGAAATAGAAATAGGAACATCTGTAAAAATTTCTGCAGCAATTTTTGCTGCAAGAACCTCATTCGTATTATTGATGTATGAATTAACAAAGCTAATTGTTAAAGCCTCAACTTGACCTCTTTTCTTCAGTTGAGTTAGCTGCTCTTTCAAGTGATCTTCATCCAATGGTATGGAAATCTCTCCAGTAGCATCTGTTCGCTCTTTTATGCCATAGGTTAATTCCAATGGGGCAAGTAATGGCCCTTTAACAAAACTGACCCAACCGCCTAGGCCACCTGGACAAAATGAACGAGCTACTTGCAAGATACTCTCATATCCTTGAGTGGTAAGGAGTCCTACCTTTGCTCCATTGCCAGTTAAAACAGCGTTGGTAGCAACGGTTGTGCCGTGCATAACGAGCTTTATATCTTTTGGATTTACGCCTGATTGCTCGCAGATTCGTGCAACTCCATTGAGAACACCAATAGATGAGTCCTCCGGAGTGGATGGAACCTTTGCAGTATATGTGGAGCCATCAGATTCATTAATTAATAAAAAATCTGTAAAAGTTCCACCAACATCAACACCTAGGCGATATGACATAAAAATTAATTCCTTTTAAAAATTGTATTTTAAATCTAAACCATAGGTTGCATAAGGTGCTTGATGAATAAAAGATCCGCCAAATTCTGGCGCTGGAATAATCTCTGCAAGATACTCTTCATCATTAATATTTCTGCCCCATAGAGTAAGACTTAACTTCTCTCCAACTATAGAAGCTCTCAGATCAACTAAAGTATATGCATCTCGAACAGACTTACTCATGTCAGAGGCTACTGGGAATCCAAGCAAGGCTCCCCAAACTGAAGGTTGCTGATTATTTTGAACAGTGTGGAACCAAGTTTCACCAACTTCCATGTAATCTACTCTCACTACAAGATCATAGTTTGCAGAGAATGCAGTTTCGTATTGCATCCCAAGATTGTAAGTATGCTCAGGAGCTAACGGTGCGTTATTTCCTACAGTATTTGGTCTGTGTGCGTTCTTTTTGATTTCGCCATCTGTATAACCAATACCACCGTCCAGTCTGATACTGTCAGTTAGAGCATATTTAAAGTCTAACTCTGAGCCGCTAATATCTAGCTGATCAATAGAAGTCACTACCCTTAGTAAACCCCATGGTCCTGCAAAGAATTCAAAAAATTGATTGTCATCAACTTCTGTCTCAAAAATTGCACCATTAATTGCAAGTCTGCCATCAAGGTATCTACCCTTAAAGCCAACTTCGAATGATTTAGAAACTTCTTTATTAAAAGAATCAGATACACCTAAACCAGCAGATACTGGAATATTTAGCTGGGAATTAATCAAAGCTGCGCTTCCAGATGAATTAAAACCACCTGATCTAAAGCCAACACCATAAGAAGCATAGACGGTAGTGTTTTCAGCAGTTGTTGTTAAAGAAATTTTAGGCTGGAACTGATCGTATGATTTGTCTCTTGATGGAATTTTACTTCCACCTGCTGTCATTGCAGGGTTGATTGGAGCGCCGCCACCATAATATAAAGCTGAAGTTGTAGCCGGAACATTGTTATCTACTGAGCGTTTTTCCTTGTCATACCTTCCCTCTAAAGAAAGTTCAGTTGCATCAGATAAATCTATAGAGTACTGACCAAAGATAGAGAAAACATCTGTTGTAAAAGTATCATCAAATGATAAATCAGTAGGATTTTTTCCAGTCGCTGGAACATAAGATTTAAATTCAAAACCTTTCCCTAGATCTGCACCATATGCGACTGCAACATCTCTTTCAATTTCTGCATAGTATCCACCAATCAACCATCTGGTTGCTTCAGTTTGATTACTGGTTAACTTCACTTCAATCGATACATCGTCTTGATCGCGTGACTGGAACTGATAGCCGTCACATGTATGAGGTAGATAAGGCCCTAATACAGAGTTTGCACCTGAGGGCGCTGTTCCTGGAGCAGCGAATGAAAAACCAGGAGGTAAGGAATTGATCAAGGCTAGATTAGCAGCTGTATTAGAAGCTGCACAAGCAGGCACTCCAAAATAACCTCCAAAAGCACCAGACGTTCCATCGGACATCAAAAATTCTTCAAGATGATTGTATGCAAAGATAGCAGAGAATTCTCTACCATTGGCTAGATCTTCTGTGTACTTAATAGATAGATCAGATGTTTCTTGCTCGTTAACTGGGGGAACGTTAAACATATATGTAAATTTATGGTCGTTCACATCCTTAAAGAACTGATCAGCACCTGGGGTTCCAAAGCCCTGAAAGGCAGGAAGCGCAAAAACAGCATTAAAATTAATAGTTCCACCGCTGGCTTCGCTCATGCCAAATCTAAAATCCCAAGAGCTATCATCTTCTTCAACTAATACCCTTCCTCGAAGAGTTGTGTCCTCAAAGAAATCAACATTTTTAAGGTTTGAATAAACGTTTGTGTGCTCCCCATCAGTTTCTCTTGTACTGACAGAAAATCTTGTATATACGTTATCGCCCATTTTACCGGAATTAACATACTGTAATTTAGAGGCGTTATTAACACCCATGCCTATAACTGCTGTGCTTTCAGACTCTTCAGAGGGAGCTTTAGTCGTGATTAAAATCGCTCCAGACGTAGCATTTCTGCCATATAGTGCCCCTTGAGGTCCTTTTAGAACTTCAATTTGAGCAATATCTAAAAGCTCTCTGTTAAATGCATTCGGATTGGTTTGCAAAACACCATCGACAACAAATGCAAAATTAGACTCTGCATCTCGTGTAGATGTTAGACCTCTAATTGTTACAAGAGTATCACCAACATTAACAGTATTTGCCATGACAACATTTGGGGTTAGGGCTATGAAGTCTTCTGGTCTTTCAATGCCTGCGTCACTAATATCACTTGAGGTAAATACGCTCATTGCAATAGGTACATCCTGAACGCTTTCAACAACCTTCCGGGCTGATACAACAACCTCTTCGAGCGTTGGCTCAGCAATCAAGGTTAATGATGCAAAGAAAAAAGAACATGCAAATACGAATCTAAAAAATGTATTAGAAATAGACATTGTTTACCCCCAAGTAAAAAATTGTATTTTAATATTATTCACCATATTTATAATTAACACAACTTCATGGGAGCCCGCATTATATGTACCTTTTTAATACATATTTTTCTTAAGTTCGATCTGTATATAATACAAATATGTCAGTCGCAAATAAGCCATTAAAAGGTATCAAAGTTCTTGATTTAACTCATATGTTATCCGGTCCCTATGGGGGGATGATTCTTGCAGACTTAGGCTGTGAGGTTATTAAAATAGAGCCACCAGTCAAAGGCGAAGGCACTAGACGCTTACTAGAAGATGATCCTGACTATTCTTTTAATGGGATGGGAGCATATTTTTATACTCTTAACAGAAACAAAAAAAGTCTTTCTCTTGATTTAAAAAAACCAGAGGGATTAAAAATTTTTTATGAGTTAGCTGAAAAGGCTGATGTTGTAATTAGTAATTTTTCTGCAGGTGTTACTGAGAAACTAAAAATTGATTTTAATAATTTAAAAACTGTAAACCCGAAAATTATTACATGCACGGTTAGTGGTTTTGGAGAATCAGGGCCTAACTTTAAACGGCCTGCATTTGATCAAATTGCTCAAGCTCTAGGTGGAGGTATGTCTATCACAGGTCTCTCCTCTTCAGAGCCAATGCGAGCAGGAATTCCTATCGGTGATTTAAGTGGTGGCATGTTTGCTGTCATGGGTATTCAGGCAGCTATTATTGACAAGGCAAACTCAGGAACTGGTCAACATGTAGATATTTCAATGCTTGATTGCCAAATTTCAATGCTGAACTATATGGCTACCATGCATTCAATGTCTGGAATTGTGCCTGAGCCTATTGGTAATTCTCACTTTGTACACATGCCCTACAACACTTTTCGTACTAGCGATTTTCCAATAGTCATTGCTGCCGTTGGCGATCAGTTCTGGGCAAGATTATTAAAAATATTTAAAAATCCAGAATTGCAAGATCCTAAATATGCTACGACATTTGAAAGGCAAAAGGCAAAGGATAAAATTGAAAAAATTCTTCAAGATGAGCTAGTCAAAGAAAAATCTGAATATTGGCTAGATTTACTGGAACAAGAATCTGTACCATGCGCAAGAGTTAATAACATTGAGCAGGCTCTTAGCGATGAGCAAGTGACTCACAGAAACATGGTGGTTGATGTTCCTCACCCAGATGGAGGTTCAGTTAAGGTCCCTGGTAATCCTATTAAGCTTTCAAAAAGTGCGAAAGAAGAATTTCTTGCGCCCCCTCTTTTGGGAGAGCACACTAAAGAAGTACTAAATGAGTGGCTGGGATATTCAGACGATGAGTTAGAGTCGCTAGATAAACTGCAAATAATTGAGATGCTTAAATGAGTTCGGAATTTGTTTACATTAATGAGGTTAGTCCCAGAGATGGGCTGCAAAACCAAAAAACAATCCTAGGATCTGAGGCTCGTCTTGAGCTTATCAGGCAACTAATAGAAGCAAATCTTCCAGGCATCGAGGCAGCAAGTTTTGTCAGTCCCAAAGCAGTTCCAGCTATGGCGGGGGCCCATGAAATAATTGGAGGTCTGGTTGATACTGGAGAATGCGAAATTTCTGTTCTAGTTCCGAATATGAAAGGTTATGAGCTAGCAAATGTAGCTGGAGCCAAAGTTATTTCAGTTGTCCCCTCTGCAACCGAAACCATGAACCAAAAAAATATAAATATGGGATTAAAGGAAACCATTGAGAGCTCTTGCAAAATTATTGAAACTGCAAAAAAAGAAAACCTTAAGACTCGCGGGTATGTCGCTGTTGCATGGGAATGCCCTTTTGAAGGAAAGGTGCAGGAATCAATAGTTCTCGACATAGCAAATCAAATGCTTGGCGCAGGTGTGGATGAGATTATTCTCGCTGATACAATCGGAGCAGCAAACCCCTCAAGCGTCAGCTCATTATTTAAGAAATGTGCCAGCGAGTTTGATCATCAAATTCTTTCTGCTCATTTTCATGATACTAGAGCCATGGCATTAGCTAACGTCTGCGCAGCTCTTTCGGAGGGTATTAGAAAATTTGATAGCTGCATTGGAGGATTGGGAGGGTGTCCATTTGCTCCTGGAGCTGCAGGTAACTTAGCCACAGAAGATCTTGCAAATATGCTTAGTCAAATGGGCTATGTTACAGGTGTAGATCTAGAAAAACTTCCAGCGATTGTTGGCTATTGCGCAGAACAACTGCAAGAGCCTGTTGGCGGAAGAATGTCTGCTTGGCTTGCAAAGGCAAACTAATCTAAATTTTTTTGCTAAGGTATTTAGCGCCACAAGCTAAACCAATCTCATAATCTTTCTTCATAATTTTTATATCGGTCGTTGCCCTCTTTGCTGTCAATCTAGTTGGGGGGCATATTTGTGTAATTCTACAATCGGCCGGGGGATTGTTAATAAAATCTAATGACGCATTGTAGGTTGCTGCATTAATTTTTAAGGCATGAGAAATATTAGGATATTGCTTAGTAAAAAATGCTGCAATATGATTTTCCATTTTAGTCTTTCGAACAAATGTCTCTTCATAGGTTCTAATAATTACAATCTCTTTAGCGCCATACTCGTATGCCTTTTGAACGGGCAATGGATCTGTAATTCCTCCATCATATTTTCTCAAGCCATCCAATAGAATAGGTTCACGCATCAAAACTGGTAAGGATCCAGTTGCTAATAATTGATCGACATAATTGTCATGATCTAATTCAATATACTCAGAAGTACCACTCTCAGCATCAGAGACCACTACGTAAAAATTTTTATCTTTAAGTTTTTCAGTTAGTCGAATAAAGTCTATTGGAAAAATTTTATTAGCATCTTTGTACAACTCAGTAAAATTCATAATACTTTTGTTAAAAAATATATTTTTATAACTGACGTATTTGTTTGATGCAGAAAAAAGCATCTTATCCAGATTGTAGTCTGTCACTGCCAGAAGGAACCATAGCTGAACTACAGCTCCGTTAGAGACACCAAAATGAAGATCAAATGGGTTATAGGAAGCTTTAATAAAAGAGTCAATGACTCCAAACGAGAATACACCCCTGCTACCACCACCTTCAACAATTAATGCTTTCTTTGGGTTTATCATGAGCTCTCTTTTCATAAATAGGATTACATAATCTACAGACGAAAAAAAACAGAGCAAGCTCTGTTTCTTAAAGTTCGAGATTGGAAGAGGTCTAAAGTGAGATTCTCTTTAGCTCCTTGAAGGTTTTCTCTTGCCTTCTTGGTGGGTTACTAAGCTCTTTTTTATCGTCAACTCTTAGCATCGCTTTCGCCCTTCGTCTCTACCTTCTCTTTCTCTCTTACTCCCGTCTGCAGTTGTTTGTAAGTCGGTCCGAGTTGGTCTATTTAATATACGCCTTTCATTAATAGTGTCAACACCTTTTAATGAAAAAGTTTAAGTTTTTTACTTTTTATTTAATTCGTCGCCCTAATTACTAAAAAATTAGTCTATTACAAACTGGCTGACTATCTGATGCAGATCTTCTGTACCCTTAAGAAAGCTAGTAACTTTTACTCTCTCGTTATTCCCATGCACACCTGTCCAGTCCCCAGCGTCAAATAGCACTGGATTAAACCCATAACTGTCTATGCCCAAATCTCTGGTGAAATGACTGTCTGTAAAACCCGTACTAACTGCTGGGACAATGCGCGAACCCGGATGAATCTTTTGAGTAACTTTAGCAATATGCTGAAAAAACTCTGAATCTACAGAGGATACTGCTGGACTAAATGCTAAAATAACATCGACAGTTACGCCTGCTGGCTCAACTAGGGTTTTAATGTCCTGAATGAATTCCTCAGCTGTTCTGTCTGGAAGCATCCTGCAATCAATCTCTGCAGCTGCAACCGGCGGCACGACATTAATTTTTTGCGAGCCCTCAAGCATAGTCAGCGAGCAAGTATCTCTTGTGAGCGCATGATAAGACGGTGAAGATTCTTGTAATTCTGCTTGATACTTTTTACTACCAATGAAATTTTTCATGTTTGCGAAAGCTTCAGCTTCCTTGCCGGTCATCTTTAAAGATAAACTTTTAAAATAAGTATCTACCGATGGAATAATTCTTGGCTCAAAAGGATTTTCTCTAACCAGGTTAAGCGCATGAACTATTCTAGAAACAGAGCTGGTAGTTCTTGGCGATGATCCATGACCAGGCGTATCAACAGCAGTAAAGCGAAGCCAGACAGGAACCTTTTGAGTGATCTCTATGGCAAAGACTTTTTCTCCGTCAATAATTTGACCGCTTCCACCTTCATTAATTACAAAACCTGCGCCTTCAAAAATCTCAGGATGGTTATCAATTAACCATCCAGCTCCAAACATGCCACCGGCTTCTTCATCAGCCGTTGCAACAAAAACTACATCCCTATTTAGGCTAAGGCCACTTCTATGCAATCTGATGAAAGATACTAGCTGAGAAATACCTGCTCCCTTCATGTCGATGACTCCTCTTCCATAGAGATAGCCATCTTTGATCTCAGCTACAAAAGGATCAGTATCCCAGTACTTTTTAGTTGCAGGTACAACATCTGTGTGCTGCAAGAGAACTAAAGCTGGAAGATCTCCACCTTTGATTCTTGCCCAAATATTTCCTCTACCAGGCGCACTCTCTGCACTAGAGAACTCAATGCCTTCCTCTTCAAAAATCTTAGCGTAGAAATCTACAGCTCTTGATTCATTACCAGGAGGGTTAACTGTATCTATACCAACATAACTGGAAAGAAGCTTAACTGGATCAAGCGGCTCGGCATAGGAAGACACGCTAAGAACAAGCAAAGCATTTAATAGAAAGCATTTTTTAATCATTATTTAACTCCTTCAACAAGAACAACGTGACGATTTGATGAATTTTTGGAATACATTAATGCCTCTTGGTATTCATCAGACTGATAACAAAATTCTGCTTTTTCCATAGAGTCAAATTCAACCAAAACTGTTCTCTCATAAGGACCGCCTTCTAATTCAATTTGATCTCCACCTCTAACAAGAAAATTTCCACCAAATTTTGTAATGGCTGGGCCAGCTAATTTAATATACTCATCATATTCTTCTGCATTGTGAACGTGGCAACGAGTTATCCAATAAGCCTTCATTGCGCTTTAAACCTAAGTCTCATCTCATGCAAAATGGGCTCAGTGTATCCGCTTGGTTGCGTGCGCCCTTCAATAGCCAGATTGCATGCTGCTTCAAAAGCTATGCCGTCATAAGACGGGGACATGGATTGGTACTGAGGATCTCCAGAATTCTGCTGATCAACAATTACAGCCATTCGCTTCATGGTTTCAATAACTTGTTCTTGAGAGCAAATACCATGATGCAACCAATTAGTAATATGTTGGCTTGATATTCTGCATGTTGCCCTGTCCTCCATCAGTCCTACATTATTAATATCGGGAACTTTTGAGCATCCAACGCCATGATCAATCCAGCGCACAACATAACCCAATATACCTTGGGCATTGTTATCGAGTTCATTCTGGATAGCCTCTTTAGACAATAAGGATGGATCAGTCATTAAAGGAATAGTTAAGATGTCGTCAAGACTCGCCTTAGGTCTATTACTATGTTTTTCCTGTTGATCGGAGACTAAAATTTGATGATAGTGCATCGCGTGCAATGTTGCCCCTGTCGGAGAAGGAACCCATGCGCAGTTGGCGCCAGACTCAGGATGCATTGTTTTAATTTTATACATGTTGAGCATTTCATCGGGCATAGGCCACATGCCTTTACCGATTTGTGCTTTGCCCATAAAGCCTGTCTCAAGACCAGAGTCTACATTCCAATCTTCGTATGCAATGATCCATGGCTGTTGCTTCATTTCAGCTTTTGGGATCATGGGACCAGCCTCCATGCTTGTATGAATTTCATCTCCAGTTCTATCCAAGAATCCTGTATTGATAAAAATAACGCGGTCTTTTGCAACGCGAATACATTCTTTAAGGTTCACGGTTGTTCTTCTCTCCTCGTCCATAATTCCAACCTTGGCAGTTAAGTGTTTCATGCCCAAGGATTTCTCAACAGCAGAAAATAAATCACAAGTAAACTGAACTTCATCTGGCCCATGCATCTTCGGCTTAACGATATAAATACTTCCAGCTCTAGAATTCTTGATGGGACCGGTTCCATTAAGATCATGCATAGCAATACAAATTGTAAACATAGCGTCGAGAATTCCTTCTGGAATTTCTAGGCCGTCTTGATCAAGTATTGCTGGGTTGGTCATTAAATGTCCCACATTTCTAACTAGCATTACGCTTCTTCCTGATACTAAAAATTGAGAGCCATTGGGTGACACATACTCTCTATCAAGATTCAGAGATCTGGTCATCTCACTGCCACCTTTGATGAATGTCTCTTTAAGATCTCCTTTCATCAAGCCAAGCCAATTTCTATAGACTTCAACTTTATCTTCGCCATCTACAGCGGCAACTGAATCTTCGCAATCTTGAATGGTAGTTATCGCAGATTCTAATAAGACGTCCTTAATCCCTGCTTTATCTGTTGCACCAACAGAATGACTGGGATCAATTTGAATTTCTGCATGCAGATTATTATTTTTAAGCAGAATGCCTGAAGGGTTTTCAGCAGAGCCTTGATATCCTTGAAACTGAGCAGCATCTTTTAAAGCAATTAATTCTCCACTAACTGTGCCCATGCTAAGCAAGTTATCAACCAAAGAGAATGATGAGACATCGCAGTAAGATCCATTACTTAAAGGAAAATGCTCGTCTAAAAAATTTTTGGCGAATGCGATAACTTTATCTCCACGAACAGGATTATAAGCACCGGCCCGCGTTGCCCCGTCATCCTCAGAAATCATATCTGTCCCATAAAGAGCATCGTATAAGCTTCCCCATCTGGCGTTGGCTGCATTCAAAGCAAATCTAGCATTCATGACTGGAACCACCAGTTGAGGCCCAGCAATGGTTGCGATTTCAGGATCAACGTTTTGAGTTTCAATGGTGAACTCGCCTTTGTCTTCAGTTAAGTAGCCAATTTCTTTGAGAAAAGATTTATAGGATTCAAAATCATGGGTTTGACCTTTGTGGGACAAATGCCAATCATCAATTTTCTGCTGAAGAGTTTCTCTAAGGTCTAAAAGCTCTCTATTGCGTGGACCAAATTCTTGAACTATTGCCTCAAGGCTCTGCCAAAAATGATCTGAGGTAATATTGAGATCAGGTAAGACCTCTGAGGTTAAGAATTCATCTAACTTTATGGAAACTGATAAGGAACCTTTAGCAATATAATTGTCTGACACTGTGTATCTCACTTGTTAAAAATTAAAAATATAGTCTAACAAATAAAATTGATTCTCTTAATAATAATTATTAATGAGCCATTGAAAATAAATCTGCTCAAAGTCTAAACGTACCTTAATATAGATAGCTATGATGAAAGCATCCCATTTATTGGTAACTTTACTTGCTACTCAACTCCTCATTTCTTGTGGTGGTGGCGGAGGCGGAGGTAGTGGCCCATCGATCCAGCCAACTCCAACTGCTCCAGTCGCTCCCCCAACACCAGCCGTATCCAGCAATCTTGAATCTCAAGCACAGGGGACAATAAATGGAACCATAAATTACGAAGACATTGATCGAACGTTTATCCTCTATGTTCCATCAAGCTACAACAGCTCATCAAAACAACCTTTGGTATTTAATTTTCATGGCTATGGCAGTAATGCCAGCGAACAAATGAACTATGGAGATCTTAGATCGCAAGCCGATGCCAATGGATTTATTCTTGTGCATCCTGAAGCCCTTGACGATATTGTTGGAACCAGTTATTGGAATATTAAAGGCTGGTCAGAAAGCGTACATGATGATGTTAAGTTTACTGAGAATCTTATTAATTTATTAATGGATAAATATTCCATTAATGCAGAAAGAATTTACTCAACCGGAATGTCAAATGGAGGTTTTTTTAGCTTCCATCTAGCATGCAATTTAAGTGCAAGCTTTGCAGCTGTAGCATCTGTAACTGGCTCAATGACAAAAAGCACTTTTGATAGCTGCAACCCTAGAAAGCCTACTCCAGTTATGCAGATACATGGCTCGCTTGATTTCACCGTGCCCTACAAGGGATTAGATACTCTAAACATGAAACCAATAATGGATGTTATGGAGTATTGGAAAGTAAGCAATGCATGTGATGATTACGTGTTGTCACTTCCCGGCATTCTCCCTGGCACAACATCTTGGACAGAAACTTATCAGTATTCAAATTGTCTAAATGATACTGAGAATATTCATTTGTATGTTCAGGGAGCTGGTCATATTTGGCCAGGTTCAATATATGCAAGTATAAGAGAGCCAGATTCCAGCAAAAGAATTTGGGAGTTTTTTTCAAAGTATGACATAAATGGTGTCATACAATAAAAAAGAGGGCCATAAGACCCTCTGTTTAAATCAGAAAGTTTTTACTCCTTGAAACCAACTCTGTAGATAATATGATGGGCAACCATTTTACGGATTTCTTCATATCCAATAGAAATCTCATCTAACTCAACCTCATTATCTCCGTACATTTTTTCTAGCTCAGCTTCTACTTTTTTAGCCTTCTCTTCAGTTTGCTGCATTGAAGCCAGATCTTTGTATTGGACTGTGATCCAAACATTTGGTGAATCAGCAACACTTAGTGAAGTCCAAACATTAAAGTCTTCAACATATCCAAGTTTTTTTTGAACGTTCATTCCTCGCACCCAGGTTCTGTTTAAATTAGTTAAGTATGTCTCAACATAATTAGGCTGAACCGCAACAACGGTAAGCTCCATTGGGGCTTCTGATGGTGTGAAATCCTTATAGATTTCTGCGCTAGTAAACATAGCTAATACGAGCGGTAATAATAATAATTTTTTCATCATTTTCTCCAAAATATAAATTAAATAAGTGTTTAGTATGCAAGATATGTAAAAAATTGAAACATAATCATGAATTAATATGGTAAAAAAAAGCCCCACTAATGTGAGGCTTTAAATTAATAATTAATAACTTAGAAGTTATATGTCCACTTCACTCCATAAGTTGCCTGTGGTCTTGCCCATATGCTTTTATTAAAGCCTAGAGGAGCTGTGGCATCACCTATATTAGTAACATTTTCTTCGTCAGTTATATTTTGACCGTAGATATCAACACGCCAATTACCATCTGCTGTTGCAGGAGTAATTGATATCAATGCGTTGTATTCAGTCCATGGATCTACTTTATCCCAGCCTAAATTAAACAATGAGGTGTACCTCTCCCCTTGCTTATAAGCATCAAGTCTAAAGTTCACCTTATAAGTCTCTGTTGTCA
>Ga0209816_1001329_pt1 | contig 18585 bp, 14 predicted proteins | sample CoawatmetaG01DNA_FD_187509 | JGI IMG/M metagenome (GOLD analysis project Ga0209816, IMG submission 187509) | Marine microbial communities from the West Antarctic Peninsula - Coastal water metaG017-DNA (SPAdes) (version 2) | ecosystem: Environmental > Aquatic > Marine > Coastal ... | reverse complement strand
GCTTTGATTTCCCTGATGAGCGAGAACCGGGCCGGCGTGTATTGATTGAGTTCAGTGGCGACCGGGTTAACAGTTTGTCAGCCAGTGGCAGGGCTGTCGATCTGATGCGGTTGGAGCCGGTGAGAATCGGCGGAATTTACCCTCAGCATGGGGAAGACCGGGTTCTCGCGCGTTTGGATGATATTCCTGTGACCCTGCGTGAGGGGTTGATGGCGGTAGAAGATCGTGACTTCAACCAGCACTGGGGTTTTTCACCTGTGGGCATCTCCCGAGCAGCGCTGAGTAACTTGCGTTCGGGTCAGGTGGTTGCGGGCGGAAGTACTATCACCCAGCAGCTGGTGAAAAACTATTACCTCACCTCTGACCGCACCATCATACGTAAGCTGACAGAACTTGTGATGGCGGTGTTACTCGAATTACATTACGAGAAAGACCAGATATTGGAAAGCTACCTCAACGAGGTGTACCTGGGTCAGGAAGGACGGCACTCTGTTCACGGCTTTGCACTCGCCTCGCAGCATTATTTTGACACGCCACTGGAACAGTTGGGCCTGCATGAGCAGGCTCTGATGATTGGAATGATTAAGGGCCCTTCTTTTTATAATCCACAGCGCAACCCAAAGAGAGCGCTTGAACGACGAAATCTAGTGCTGGAGCTAATGGCGGCTCAGGATGTGATCTCACCGGAGCAGGCCACAGTGGCCCGCGCTATGCCACTGGGGCTGAGCAAACAGCGTCGCATTCGGGATTCGTTTCCGGTCTTTCTGGACCTTGTGCGTCGGCAGCTGCGCCGGGACTATAGAGACGAGGATCTCACCACACAGGGACTCAGTATCTTTACAAGCTTTGATCCACAATTGCAGCGCAAGTTAGAAAGCAGCACAACGACCGTGATGGATCAACTTGACCCGCGTGATGAATTGCAAAGCGCCACGGTTGTTACGCGCTTTGACACGGGAGAAGTGGTTGCTCTCAGCGGGGGTCGCCAGCCACGTTTCGCAGGCTTTAATCGAGCACTGGATGTCAGACGCCCAGCAGGCTCTCTACTCAAACCCGCTACTTACCTCGTAGCATTGGAGCATCCAACTAAATACTCGCTGGCAACAAGACTGTCAGATGCGCCTTTGACAGTTAAGCTGGGGGGTAAGAAGTCATGGACACCGAAGAACTTTGATCTTCAGCCCCATGGAGATGTGCTGCTCTATCAGGCTCTGGCAAAGTCCTATAATCTCGCAAGCGCACGGTTGGGTATGGAGTTGGGCTTAGACGCGGTCATCGATATGCTGGCACGGCTCGGCGTTGAGCGCGGTGTGCCGCGAGTGCCAGCGCTGTTGTTGGGTGCAGGCGAATATTCACCTATGGATATGGCGGCCATGTACCAATCGATCGCAGCTGGCGGGTTTCGCATGCCACTGCGCAGTATTCGAGATGTTGTCGACGCGAGTGGAAAGCCTCTGAAACGGTACCCGCTGGAATATGACCGCACCGCTAGTATCCAATCTGTCCATTTATTGCATTATGCACTGCGGGCGGCGGTGCGTGAGGGAACCGGGCGCGGTGTGTATCGCTACCTGCCAGAGAACTTTGCGGTAGCCGGAAAGACCGGCACAACGAATGACGGTCGTGATTCTTGGTTTGCTGGCTTTTCTGGCGATCTACTTGCCGTTAGCTGGGTGGGACGAGATGACAATGGTGGTACTAAGCTGACGGGTGGCAGCGGTGCATTAAAGGTGTGGGCTCATTTTATGGCTAGCGCCAGTAAACAACCGCTGGCCTACCGGATGCCCGATGGCATTCAGCCGCTGTGGGTTGATGATCGCAATGGCTACCTTACAGGTAACGGCTGTCCCAATGCTCGTATGCTGCCTTTTATAATCGGTTCCGAGCCGGATCAGCGCACCAATTGTTCACCGCGCCAATCCGGACCGAAGTCAGGGTCGGGCATTAAGAGCTGGTTCGACTCGTTGTTTGGAGGAGGCGGCTAATCGTGTTTTTCCAATTAGTCTTTAGGGCTGCAGCGTTGAGTTTTTTTGTAGTGGTGTCCGCTTGTTCAACGTTCACCGAGACTGGGTCTGAGCCATTGGGAAAAGCGCCACAGCATAAAGTGGAGACTCCGGGTGCTCGACAGGCGGAGGTTCCGTTCCGTTCCGCTACTCCCTCCGCTAGCAGTGCTTGGAAGCCGCTATTGGCGAAAGCTAACCAGGCCACCAAGAGAGGGGATTACGAGCAGGCGATGGCGTTGCTCGAGCGGGCGCATCGCATTGACCCAGACAGTCCTGAAGTCTATTTGGGTATGGCTAAGACTCACCTTGCCAAGGGCGATAAGGGGCTTGCGAGGGCTACTGCTGAAAGGGGATTGTTGTACTGTAGCGGAAAGACCCAGTGCGATGCCTTGCGCAAGTATACTCGTTGAAGGTTACTGCTTTTTAGTGAGTGAAATTTTATCAAGTTAGTATTTTCAAATTCACCGTAACACACTAATCTGCGGATCATTCCTTCAAGGAGAGTGAGCTGATTTTAGGATTAACTTCAAACGCTGCCGTTGCTATTGGTAGGGTGCAGTAGCGATGAAGAGACAGCCGCGCCGCCTTTGACACGTCGGGTTTTCAGGGCTTACCCCTAGAAAAAAACGTATCAGCACCAGTTGTGTAGATGTCCCCACCTAAATCGACTGGGTCGTTTAAATGTACTATTGATGTATACCACTCACAATCTTCAAAAAATTGGTACTCGTAAAAATCACCGGGACCAATAGTTCCAGAATTGGCCGCCAGTAGCGCTAGTAACCCAACACTCGTAAAAGCTGTTTATTATTTGAAAGCTGCAGTAAGACATCAGGAATTTATCCTTAGAAAATCAACTCACTCAACCTTTTTTTTAGCCGGTAAGGGAGAAGGATTTATCCTACATAAGGAAGTGGATTCTAATACATGCGTAACTGAATTAGAGATACGAACAGTGACAAAAACTTATTAAGAATAGGGATACAAGGGGGGTACTCACCCCAATGAATAGTTGAGGTTGAAGGTGGAATTTTCTCATAACTTTAGGTTCTCAGGCCTTATGGGCCATTAGGGCCTATTTCTAAGAGACACGTTTTTGCGCGCTACTTTTCAGTTTATCCTGCTAATTGCTAATTGCTAATTGCTAATTGCTAATTGCTAATTGCTGGTTGTGTACTTTTCGCTTCGTCATCGCTGTGGCTTTTTCTACAGCACGTTGATCCAGTATTTCCGTGCTTCTTCACTTGTAGACATCTACGGATGCCACGTTGTTCAATGACTTATGATATAACTCATGGTTGTAGTGCTCGACCCAACCGGCGATGACCTTCTCCAGTTCCCACGGATTGTAGTAATGCTCCAGCTTCACCACAGTGAGGTTAGCGGTCAAGGTGTCGTCGTTTGAGTACTAGAGGTTCGCCGTTTTTCTCTTGCTTGACGCTTTGGTGTGGAGGTATCGACGTTGCAGCATGAAAGGCTTGGTCTTTTTTCTCTTACTTGATGCTTTAGAAGGCCGCTGCAGCATTAATACTTTGATTTCATCAGCATAGCTATTCCAGGCCTCCTCTAATAACGCTACTTTTCCTGGCTGTATGCCAGCCAAATTATTACTTTCTGAGCGATCCTGACTCAAATCGTATAACTCCCAGTTTGACTTACGTCCTGCTACTAGCTTCCAGTCACCCATTCGAATGGCACGATTGCCATAATGATTCCACCACAGAAAATCACGTTTTACTGACCCGTCCTTGAAAAATAACGGTTTGATACTGACCCCTTGCAGCGGAGGTGCCTGCGAGTCGCCCTGAATGCTTGCTGGGCCGACATCAACAATATCCAAAACAGTAGGAAGTACATCTATCAAATGGATGGGATCGGTGCGGAATTCTCCATGCGTATTGATTCCTGCTGGCCAACTAACTATAAAAGGTGTGGCAATACCTCCTTCATGTACCCATGATTTATGCATTCGAAATGGTGTGTTCGCAGCAGTTGACCAGCCGGGACCAATACCCAGATAAGTTGCTGCTGAACCCACCGGAGCTAATGGATCATGTCCATCTCCCCGAATGATTTGCTCGGCAGAGGCTCCGTTATCTGATAGGAAAAAAATGACCGTGTTTTCGAACGCGTCCATTTCTTTGAGCTGATCGATAATTCGACCGATCTCGATATCCATTCGGTGAATCATTGCGGCATGGACGGACATTTTGCTTGCTTGAAATTTTTGTTCACTGTCGCTTAAGGATTCCCATGGAACCGCATAAGCTACCTCGCTGGGGCTAACCAATGCTCGCAAATCCTTATCGGTGAGGTTTCCGTCAGGCACGACGCCTTGCTCCATGGGTGAGAGCTCAAAGTCAGCAATTCCGAGATCGCGCAGCCTGCTCATCCGCTTTTCGCGAATAGCATCCCAGCCAATGAGGTAACGGTCCTCGTAAACTGCGATATCTTGCGGCAATGCTTGAATGGGAAAATGAGGTGCATTAAAAGCAACGTATGCAAAAAAAGGCAGCTCAGAGTAATGCGCCGCATGCGCCTGCAAAAACCCTATTGCATAATCCGCTGTAACAATTGTCGAATAAAAAGAGCCGTCGTCCTCTATCGCGGGTAGGTTGACTCCATCAAGCTTGTGGTTGGTTACACTAAAAAAATCAATCTCATTATCATTTAAATAGGAGTGGTCAAAACCACCCTCCAAAGGCGGCTTGCCCATATGCCACTTACCTGAGTGATAGGAGCGATAACCCAGTGGTTTAATGTAATCCGGGAGCAAGTGTGCCCAAGATTGCGGCCTTCCAGCAAAACCAGTGGGCACTGCGCGGACTGGATCGTGTTCCGGCGCTGTTAGAGCATCACGCCGTATGGACTGAGCGTAGTACCCCGTCAAGAGACTAGCGCGCGAGGGCCAGCAACGAGATGTATTGTAGGCTTGCGTAAACCGCAGGCCCTCGGAAGCTAGCGAGTCAAGATTGGGCGTCTGAATTTCCCCACCATAGCTGCCCAAGTCAGAAAACCCAAGGTCATCGGCCAGAATGATCAGGATATTGGGTCTTAGATTGTTTGTTTCTCCTGCACGCAGCGAACTAGTTGACAGCGCAAGTAGGCTGCAAATAAAGATGAGTATTATTGACGTACTAGTAACCTTGAGCCTATCTATGCGGGAACAATTTTGACTATATATTTTCATCATTGATATTTTGAGTGATATTGTGGGGGTCTCTCGAAGTCATTTCGGCTAAAAATTTTTTTTTGGCAGCGGCATCAGGGCTGCCGGGGGATCTGGAGGAGTAGATGGCGATTTAGAGCGGCTGAATTTAGGGTCATTGGAAAAGCCGGCTATGATTATCTTGTCGGCACATCCTAACACAGGCAGTGCGGATGGATAGCGCGGGTGCTGCGCGGTTTGGAGTGATGGTGTAGCGACTGGCGCCAATGGTTGCGTAGGCTGTATGACGTGCTGCCGGCCCTTTACGCCATGTTCTTCAAGATACGGCGGAATTCGTGCCCGCAGGAAATCCGCGGCACACCAATTCAAAGCCCTCATCGGATGGCTCAAAGCTTAAGTGTTGATTGATGCAGGCCGGCGTCTCTCCTGCGGAGTGACTGACAAAAATAATCTGCGTGTCGCAATTTCTTGCAATGTGATCAATGGCACGCAGCATCAATTTACGATGATGGCCATCGAGCCCCAGAGTCGGTTCGTCCAGTATCAGGATAATGGGAGATTTGACCATGGCTCGGGCGAGTAACACCATACGTTGCAAGCCAAAGGACAATGCGTCAAAATTTTCGTGTAGGTAGTCGGCCAGCCCTAACGCGCATAGCCACTGTTGGGCATCATTGCGTTGTGCGTCACCCCATTCGTCATACAGGCCAATAGTGTCGAAGAACCCCGACACCACCACTTCCACTACGCGCATGCCGCGCGCAAAACTCAGTTGCAGTTGGGTGTCCAGCTGACCAAATTTTTGTTTAATATCCCACACACTTTCACCGCTGCCCCTCTTGATACCAAACAGGGTGATGTTCTGTCCATACGCCTTGTGGTTATCCCCGGTGATAAGGCTTAACAAGGTCGTTTTTCCACAGCCATTGGGGCCTGAAATACAGCAGTGAGTGCCGAGATCCAAGGTCCAGTTGACGTGGTTCAGTACTGTCAGTTTGCCGTAATGTACCGCTACATTGCGAAGCTCCAGCAGAGGCTTACCAATAGGCAGCGCGTAGGCGCGTGAGGAGGGTGGAGGCAGTGTTCCAAGGTTTGGTGCCGGCGGATACATTTGCGCCTGCACGGCTGCATCCGCAAAAATTTTTTCTCTGGTATCACACCCAAGGACTTCTCCGTTGTTTAGAACAAGAACATGGGTAATGCCCGTGGGCACATCTTCCATTTGCCTGCACAGCATCAGCACAGTGATGTGTGACTGCAGCAGTTCATTGATGACGGTTTGCATTTCTCGTTGGCTCGCAAGGTCTAGCCCGTCGAGTGGACTATCGAGGATGAGTAGGGCCGGTTGGCTCAGGATTGCCTTGACTAAAAGTGCCTTGCGCATCTCGCCGGTTGAAATAAAGCGCAGACCGCGATGCAGGAAATGTTTCATTTTCAGGCGTTCTACCCAGTACTGAAACTGTTTATTCGGGTCTCTCCCGCTGAGAATCAGTGATTGCACCGCAGTCCCGGGGTCAGTGGCATCCGCTCGAAACTCCGAGTCATCCATTTTTTTGTCCCGCTCGCACAGGGCTTTAGCGTGTTCGAAACAGACGTAGGCAACCCCGCTTTTTTCCAGCTCGGGTGAGCGCAATAGTTCACCCGAGAAATGTGTCGCCTGCCGACTAATGATTTTGGCGAGACTGGTCTTGCCGGCCCCGTTAGGGCCAAGGCAGGCCCATTGTTGGCCAGAGGTTATATACCAGTGGACGCCGCGCAACGCCGGCAGAGCACGATAGACCAGGCTGATGTTGCGTAACTCCAGCAGTCCGTCTGTGTGCAATTTTCGTCCAACCATTATTGACCCCGTGTTATAAATTGTCGCGGACGCTTGTCATGCCGGCGTGCGGCTGGCTTAATCCTACAGTCTTCAAACGCTATAGGAGGAAGAGTCTTAAGTGTCGGCATCATTGCTACAAATTATTGAAACGCGTCTTGGCGATTACAATCCTGCAAGACACCGGTTGCGTCGACTAATGACGCGCTCAGCGGTTGCTATGATACTGCAAATACGCGACGGCACGCTGCACATTCTTATGATCAAAAGGGCGGATCGGGAGGGTGACCCGTGGTCAGGGCATATGGCTTTTCCTGGCGGTCGTATGGATAAAACGGATGTGAACGGTTTTGCGGTGGCAACCCGTGAGACAGCGGAAGAGGTAGGTTTGACGCTGGGTCCGCAGGACGCGTGTATTGGCCGTTTGTCTGATCTCAATGCCAAACCTCACCGGGGTGCGTTTGGTATGGCGGTCAGTCCATTTGTGTTTCGCTTGGATCGAGCAGTGACGTTTACGATGAATTACGAGGTGGCAGAAGTCATTTGGGTCCCCGTGGAGTTTCTGGTTGATGCAGGCAATAGAGAAGAAATGACATGGACTTATAAGGGCGCCAAAATACAGGTCCCTTGTTACCGATACCAAGGTCGCTGTATATGGGGCTTGTCATTGATGATGCTGGATGAACTGGTGGACCTTGTGGAAGGAAGGAATCCTCGCCGTTTGAGGTGGCGTCGTAGGTGATATTTATCGAGTGGCGCGTGCTAGATTCGGTTCACCGGTTGCTTCGCAGGAAAGCGCGCGTATCAAGCATCAATGCGCGTAATGCCGGATCCTCCTCGCTGGCCTCTAGAAGAGAATCTTGATTTAGTTTACCTTGCACAAAATTTACGACGAGATCTAACAGGACCGGCGTCATTTGTGGTGCTCTTTCCCAACGCGGCGCATTGACAAGGTTGCCGGTCACGAAGTTGCCGTTCTGGCGCAGCCAATAACCCCCGCAAATCGACAGGCTATAGTCGCCGATGCGTCCGTAGCTGATATTCGGAGTATTAGGGTCGAATCCTCCAGGGATGGTTTCGGTGATTGCATCGAGCGCCATCACCCACTGTGTGCCGACAGGAAACAGTTCAACGTCGGGTCGGCAGTAATGTTTGCTTTTCAGCCAGACCCGAACGTCCTCTGGAACTTCGTCATTGCGCAGACTGCGGGCAATGGCTAGGTCTATAGAGTTGCCCTTGGTAGCGACTACAGTGCCACTAACTACAAGGTCAGAGTCTGCCTGAACGTCGCTAAAAGAGCCCTGCCACAGGCAGTCACATTGCGCATAGCCCGGTGGGCTTAGCAGAGTGAGAACAAAACACACGGATAAAAGAAAGCGCACAGTAGGACTCTGCCAGCCTAGCTCAATGCCTGGGCAGCTTCGAGTGCAAAATACGTAAGAATCCCATCGCAGCCGGCTCGTTTGAACGCCACCAGGGATTCTAGCACTACCGCTTCACGAGGCAGCCAGCCGCGTTCAAAGGCGGCTACTTGCATGGCATATTCGCCACTGACCTGATACGCAAAGGTGGGCGCCTTCAGTTCGTCCTTCACCCGGCGCACGATATCCAGATAGGGCATGCCCGGTTTTATCATGATCATGTCCGCACCCTCGGACAGGTCCAAGGCACACTCGTGCAATGCCTCGTTGCTGTTGGCGGGGTCCATCTGGTAGCTGAGCTTGTTTCCGCCTTTTATAGTGCTGCTTGAGCCGACGGCATCACGGAAGGGGCCATAATATGCGGAAGCGTACTTAGCGGAATAAGCCATAATCAAAGTGTTATAGAAACTGGCACGTTCCAGCTCTTGCCGGATGGCGCCGATACGGCCATCCATCATGTCCGAGGGCGCCACGACATCAGCGCCTGCTGCAGCATGAGACAGTGCCTGTTTTACCAGTACTTCGGTGGTGACATCATTTAATACGTATCCACTTGCGTCTATGATGCCGTCCTGCCCATGGGTAGTGAAGGGATCCAGCGCCACATCAGTGATCACGCCCAGATCCGGCAACGCATCTTTCAACGTACGCACCGCGCGTTGAACTAGGCCCTCTGTATTGAAGGCTTCTTCTGCGAGCAAGGTTTTTTGTTTTACGGCGACGACAGGAAATAGTGCGATGGCTGGAATGCCCAGTTCATGCACGAACCTAGCCTGTTTTATTAGCAAGTCGATACTCAGCCGTTCTATTCCCGGCATAGAGGGGATAGCCTCCCGTTGGTCACTGCCATCGAGTACGAAAACAGGAAAAATTAGGTCTGCCGGACTAAGCGTATTTTCGCGCACCAGTCGACGTGAGAACTCATTGGCTCTTAGGCGGCGCATGCGGCTCTGAGGGAACATGCCGCGCTGTGTACTGAATACCATGGGATAATCCTCAGTTAAAGGCTGTTAAAGGCCGCTCTGGCTATCTCAATAGTTTGAGCGATATCATCATCGCTATGAGCGCTGGACATGAAACCTGCCTCATAGGGCGCAGGCGCAAGATAAACACCCTGTTCCAACATCCAATGGAAAAACTGATTGAAGGCGGCACCGTCACAGGCCATAACTTGTTGGTAATTAGTGACGCTTGTGGCGCTGGTGAAAAAACCACCAAACATCGTGCCGGCATGGTTGGTCGTAAACGGAACGCCTGCTGCAGCGGCTGCTTGACTGAGGCCCTCGCACAAGCGCGTCGTGCGCTCGAAAACGGGCTCATAGAACCCCGGTTGGGAGATAATATCCAAGGTAGCCAGTCCAGCTGTCATTGCAATGGGATTGCCTGACAGTGTTCCTGCCTGATACACCGGCCCCAGCGGCGCAATCTGTTCCATGATTTCGCGCTTGCCACCAAAGGCACCTACGGGCATACCTCCACCGATAACCTTGCCCAGCGCGGTTATGTCAGCTTCGATACCATAGTAGCCCTGAGCGCCCTGCAATCCAAAACGAAACCCAGTCATGACTTCATCCATTATGAGCACCGCTCCACTGTCCGTGCACACGGAACGCAGTGATTCCAGAAACCCCGGTGCCGGCGGTATGCAGTTCATATTGCCGGTTACAGGTTCCACAATGGCACAGGCAATGCGCTCTCCGTGCTCGGCGAATGCTTGGTGCAGGCCGTCGATATCGTTATAGGTTAGGGTAAGAGTAAGATCAGCCAGCGCGGCGGGAACGCCGGGAGAACTGGGGACGCCTAGGGTGAGTGCGCCAGAACCCGCCTTCACCAGCAGAGAGTCAGAGTGCCCATGGTAGCAGCCCTCAAATTTGACGATGGTGTCCCGCCCGGTAAAGCCTCGCGCGAGACGAATAGCGCTCATGGTGGCTTCGGTACCTGAACTCACCATACGGACCATGTCCATCCCAGGCATGATGTTACAAATTCGCTCTGCCAGTTCTATTTCCAGCTCTGTGGGAGTGCCAAAACTAAGCCCTTTTGCGCATTGCCGAATAACGGCTTCACGCACTGCGGGGTGATTGTGCCCCATCAGCATTGGCCCCCAGGACAAAACATAATCGATATAGCGTTTACCTTCACAGTCAAAAATATACGGACCCTCGCTGCGATCAACAAACACCGGGGTGCCGCCAACTGACTTAAAGGCTCTTACGGGCGAGTTAACCCCGCCTGGGATATGTTTTTGTGCACGTTCAAATAATCGTTTCGAAGTGTTCATGACTGTCCTATTCGTGGGAAAACCCGCTCGCGCGGAGTACTGGCTGGGTTGAAATTATCAGTGCTGTGGCGCGAAATATCCAGTGCGCTCAAAAGGGCTTCACTATCGCCAAGATCACGATGGCGAATAGAAACAGTACCGGGATTTCGTTAAAAAATCGGTAGAACACATGATTATGTTGGTTGCGATGGTCGTTTATTGCCCGCACATAGCGTCCGCAGATAATGTGGTACACAACAAGAAAGCCGACACAGCCTAGCTTTAGCCACATCCAGCGGGCGGCCATGTAATAATCCGGGTTCATCGCGATCATGACAACGCCTAGGGCGATGGCGATGACCATAAAAGGAGTGACAAAACGGTATAGCTTCCGCGCCATAACGGCGAGTTGTTCACGCACTGCGGGCTCATCACTGGCAGCGTAGTATACAAAGATCCGAGGCAGATAAAAAAGACCTGCGAACCAGCACACAACAAATATGATATGGAAGGCCTTCAGCCACAGCATCTTTTTTCCTCGTCCGTAATACGGTGTTTTGACTATTAGAGCATATTTGCCAGCGAGAATTTCTCAATATTCTCTTGCCTTAAGGGGTCATACAATTTCTGCTTCCCAGTATGGTGACTAAGGCTATAGATACAAGCGGCCTCAGCGGGTTTGTGCGCATAAGGTTCACCGCCTGGCGCTGGGCAGTGAGCATCGGAGCAGAGGCAAAAGTCTAGCGTCGGACTTTGGCCAATGCCGGTAGTGGGTTAGGTCCATCATGTGCCATCCAGCGCTGCCGCATCCGAAACTCGCCATAATAGCGTCGTCAGTGTTCACCAACTGGTGGTACCAGAGCGGAAGATGGCACGCTATCGGACCTTAGTGTTTATCAAAAGGAGAATATTACCAGTTATATTACCGCATATTACTTTTATACTACTGGCCTATGGTTTTGGGCTCGACAGATAGCCCTTTGCGTTTCTCGACCTGCGCAGCGGGTCGACGAGGTTATCCTAGTATTAGTGTGGATAGAGACATGGTGAAGGTAGGCATAGTAGGGGGAACTGGTTATACAGGGGTTGAATTGCTGCGCCTGTTAGCCACACATAATGAGGCAGAGGTGGTCGTCATAACCTCGCGCGTGGAGTGTGGACGGCGGGTCGATGATTTGTTCCCTAATCTGCGTGGCTACTATGATCTGGTTTTTCAGGAGCCTGATGTGGGGACATTGGCGGGTTGCGACATCGTATTTTTTGCTACGCCACACAATGTTGCTATGAATTTGGTGCCGGAATTGCTGGCTGCCGGTGCCAGAGTTGTGGATCTGTCTGCAGATTATCGTATTCGAGATGCTGACGTGTGGTCCCGTTGGTATGGTGAAGCGCATGCGAGTCCCGAACTGCTGGCCGAAGCGGTGTACGGCTTGCCGGAGCTTAATCGTGAGAAAATTATAGGCGCCCGCTTGGTGGCTTGCCCAGGCTGCTATCCGACCTCGGTGCAATTAGGCTTTTTGCCGCTGTTGTCGCGCGGTTTGGTGGACACCCAACACCTTATTGCGAGTTCGGCGTCGGGCGTTAGCGGTGCTGGGCGTCAGCCCAAAATTGACAATCTACTCAGTGAGACGGCAGACAGCTTCAAGGCTTACGGCGTGAATGGGCACCGTCATCTCCCAGAGATCGAACAGGGTTTGTCCGATATTGCCGCGCAACAGGTTCATTTAACCTTTGTGCCGCATCTGTTGCCGATAGTGCGCGGCATTCATTCGACATTGTTTGCGCAATTGCGGAGCGAGGGTGAAAATCTGCAGGCGCTCTATGAAGACTGGTATGCCCAAGAGCCGTTTGTCGATGTATTGCCGGCGGGGATCTTCCCACAAACACGCACGGTAAAAGGTGCAAACAGGTGCCAAATTTCTGTAGCGCAGCCGCAAGGCAGAAGCACAGTGGTGGTCATGGTAACGATAGACAACCTGGTTAAGGGTGCCTCCGGGCAGGCCGTTCAGAATATGAACATCATGCTCGGTCTGAATGAACAGGCAGGCTTGCATCATATTGGCCTGTTGCCCTGAGACCCGCTGGCAGATGAGCAAAACCGTTGCTGTGATCACTCGCGTTTTTAGTCAACGTGGACCAAAGGCGGTCTTCGCATCATTACTGCTGCTTGCACTAGCGCTGTTAGCGGGCATCTATGTGGGTTGGCATATGGCCCACAAAGAGATGGGCGTTATGCCTAGGCACACGGCACAGAGCACAGAATTAGAGCTGTCGGTCCTGAGAGGTAAACTCAGGGTTGTGCTGGGCGATATGCAGGCGCAACGTACCCGAAGCAATGTCGATAGTCGGGCTTTGGAGCTGGTACGTAGTGAGATGGTTATCCAAAAGGAGCTGATCGCAAGTCTAGAAGAAGGCTTACGATTCTTCCGGAGCCTCATGGTATCCGAGGGCGACGACACCGGTCTAAGTTTGCGTGAGCCCGAGTTAGTGCTAGAGGTGGGCTCTGGCCACCTGCAATACCGCATCTTTGTTCAGCATCAATCGCGTCCAAACGAGACGGTAGAGGGAACATTGTCATTACAGGTGTCTGGCTTGGAAGGGGAAAAGGAGGTTCGCTACGCGCTGCCGCAGTTGTCAGAAGACCCTGGCACTGGCGCTGTGCCGCTGAATTTCCGCTATTTTCAGGCTGTAGAGGGCACACTGATTCTGCCAGAGGGCTTTGAGCCCACCCAGTTAACTGTCGTCGCTCAGGCCACTAAGCCACGCAAGATAAAAGTCAGGGAAGAGTTTCCCTGGGTGTTGCAGGAGCAATTTATTAATATTGGGGAGTAAAGAGGCCGCGAGTGCATTTGGTAGTGCTCTTGTCGCGGCGTGTACCGCAGCTTCACGACTAAAGTTGACTAACTTAGTCGGAATTAACATACTAACATCCCGTAACATTATGAAGCGGGTCGTATCTGCTTTGGAAAATACTGATGTCTGTCGCTGAAACATTCAACCCTTCGAGCATAAACCTCTCCGCTCGTGCCATACAAAAAGTACGTGATTTGGTGGCAGAGGAGGAAAATGACCAGCTCAAGCTGCGCGTGTTTATTACCGGTGGTGGCTGTTCAGGCTTCCAGTATGGTTTTACCTTTGATGAGCTCAGCGCGGATGATGACACGGCTTTGGAATCAGATGGCGTCACGCTGCTCGTGGATCCCATGAGCTTGCAATATCTTGCTGGGTCGGTAGTCGATTACACTGAGGGATTAGAAGGCTCTCGTTTTGTCGTTAGCAACCCTAACGCCACAGCTACATGTGGCTGTGGCTCATCTTTTTCAGTCTAGGCCTTTTTAGACACCGGCCAGCCTCAGGTATCGAGCGTGCTACCGTGAGGCGGGTAATATTTGGCGAGTAAGCGGGCTGTCGACGTGCAGCGTTTGTAGCTCCTTGTTGAAACGTTATGCCTTTGATTTGCTGAGCCAGAAATGTTGCTGGAAGAAAGTTACTGCTTATTTTTTTAGGTTCCGCCCGGGTAGATGCCCCCTAATACTCGGGTCCCGCTGGCCCCTGTTACCGCCTTAGAATTGCCGCTCAGGCCCTCGAGGGTGCGGCTGGCAAGCCAGGCAAAAGTCACCGCTTCTACCCAGTCAGGGTCCATCCCAATGGCCGATGTGCTAGCCAGCGCTGCGGGTGACAAACACTGTGCCAGACGCTGCATTAGATGCGAGTTATGGCTGCCGCCACCGCAAACATAAACTTCGGAAACGTCCATGGGGCAGTGTCTGATTGCTCTAGTAATACTAGTGCAGGTAAGTTCCACCAGGGTGGTTTGCACGTCCGCCGCTGTGATGGCGTCACATTCGCCTAGTTGGCTGTCAAGCCAAGCCAGGTTGAATGCTTCCTTGCCGGTGCTGCGGGCCCCTGTTTTACTGAAATAAGTATGCGCTAGCAGTTTTTTCAATAGCGCTGGATGCACCTGCCCTGCTGAGGACCACTGGCCATCATGGTCATAAGGTTCTTTGCGGTGACGTGCGATCCAGTGATCGAGTAAGGTGTTCCCCGGGCCAGTATCGAATCCCATCAGCAACTCGCTGCCATCTATGATGGACGCGTTGGCAATACCACCGATGTTGACGATAGCGCGAGCGACGCCGGGTTTTGCAAAGGCCGCAGCATGGAAGGCTGGAGCGAGTGGCGCGCCTTCCCCGCCTGCGGCAATATCTCTGCGCCGAAAGTCAGCAATGGTGGTTATGCCTGTTTTTTCGGCAATGGTGTTGGGATCACCGATTTGAAGGCTGAAACTCGCTTCGATGCCCGTCGCTGTGGACGGCGGCCGATGGCGAATGGTTTGTCCATGGCTTCCAATCGCTTTGATGTCTCCAGGCTGCTTGCCAGCTAAGCTCAGCAGTTGCATCGTGGCTTCTGCAAACAACAGTCCTAGCGCCCGATCCAGCACTCCCATTCGTTCGATTTCGTCTGGGCCAGAGTGGCTTATTGCTGCTATCTGGCTTTTGATGCGTGGTGGAAGAGTGTGCTCATGCGTTGCGACAATCATCACCTGATCACCGCGACAGCGCACTAGAGCGCAGTCTATAGCATCCACGCTAGTGCCGGACATTAAGCCGACATAAAGCGGATCGTTGGTGCTCAAGTTAATTTAGGGCATCGTTAGAGTGGGAGGGCTTGCGCATTGCCATATTGTTGTTGGCGTTCAGAATGGTGAGCTGCGTGTTCGCTTTGTCGATTGCCTGACGGAAATTTGCCATTTCGTTTTCTGGAAGCGCACGGGCTTTCGGCAAACTTTTATACACAGTGCGGGGGTTGCGATGCGTGCCATTGACGAGGAACTCATAATGGAGATGAGGGCCAGTCGCTGAGCCAGTAGAGCCCACGGTCCCGAGCACTTGACCCTGCAAGAGGCGCTGCCCCGACTTTACTTTACGCTTATGCAAGTGCAGATATTTGGTAACGTATTTGTCCCCATGCTTGATGAAAACATAGTTGCCGTTAGCGCGGGTGTAACCTGCTTGGACTACGCGGCCATCCCCTGCGGCGTAAACCGGAGTGCCGGTGGGAGCCGCATAATCGGTGCCGCGGTGTGGGCGCACCGTCTTGTGAATAGGGTGTAGGCGGCGCATGTTAAAGTTCGAGCTCACTCGCGTAAAATCAAGGGGTGCCATAAGAAAGGCTTTGCGCATGCTGACCCCGTCTTCATTATAATAATTAGTATCCGCGTTCGCATCGGTGTAGCGAAAGGCATTAAATGTTTCACCTTGGTTAGTGAATGAAGCAGCGATAATCTCACCATCTTTGAAATGCTTGTCATCTAGGAAAAGCTCCTCGTAGACCAATTGCACTGTATCGCCGCTGCGGGTGTCGAGTGCGAAATCGATAACACCGCCGAAAATGTTGGCCATATCTAAAATCATACGCTGAGACAGGCCTGCTTTTTCTCCTGCAAGAGACAGAGACGAGTCGATGATGCCAGTGGCCCAGGTTTCTCGGGACGTTGGAGAGCGAACTACAGTCTGGCTCTCAAAGCCAGCGTCAGTGCGCAAGTAGGTCACGGATTCCAGTGGGGATTTAATATGGCGCAGCCCCACAAGTTCGCCGGAGTCGTCGGACTGCAAGGCGATAGTTTGGCCTGGAAGGATTCGGACGAGAGATTTACCGTCCTGTGGCTGGCTAGTGATGTTATAAATTTCCTGATTGCTGTAGCCCGCTCGCTTTAATATTTGTGAGAGAGTTTCACCCTCTTTTACGATCTTCTCGCGCCAGGACGGCGCTGTTGGTGCGGACAACTCGGCCATTTTTTCGTGAGCCGAATTTGGAGCTGTACCGTTAACTGTTTCCAGTTGTTGTATGCTGTCTAGCGGCTTCTCAAGTTGGGCAGATTCTCCAGCGCTGTTAAAGTCGGTCAGTGACTTGAACGCCACCCCTGACGCAATCGCAATGCAAGCCGTTATCGCTAACAATCGTCCTCGCGACATTAGAGGCGTTGGCAATAGATGATGCCAACTGACCGCGGTCCGATCCTTGTGCTTGGCTTCTGACATAGCTCAAAAAATCTTATTTACAACGAGAGCAATAGTATATTTGAAACAGTCGGAATTTCAACCTCCCGCGGAATGCGGAAACTTGCTTTTGAGGGAATGTGTTGTATCGTTGGCTCCGTCGGTTTGTGAGGAACCATTGAATTAGGAACGAACCCTATGAGCAAAGCTCTACTTGATGATCTTCACGCCCGTGGACTCATCTTTCAGGTGGCGGGAGAGGATGAGCTTCCCGACTGGTTAGAGGGGAGACCCCGTACGCTTTACTGTGGTTTTGACCCTACGGCTGACAGTTTGCATATCGGTACACTTGTGCCTTTGCTCATGCTGCGACGCTTTCAATTGGCGGGACACAAGCCGCTGGCTTTGGTGGGCGGCGCGACGGGCCTCATAGGCGACCCAAGTTTTAAGGCCCAGGAGCGACAGTTGAATACCCCTGAGTTGATCAACGAGTGGGTAGAAAAAATCAAGAAGCAGGTTTCCCAGTTCATCGATTTTGACGCGGGCGATGCGTCCGCCGAAGTTGTGAATAATCTGGATTGGACGGCACAGATGGATGTCTTGACCTTTCTTCGTGACATCGGCAAATACTTCTCTGTTAACGCAATGATACAAAAGGAATCGGTCAAACAGCGCATCGAGCGTGACGGAAGTGGCATCAGTTTTACTGAATTTACTTATATGATTCTGCAATCCTATGACTTCGCAGAGCTAAACCATCGCTATGATTGTACTTTACAGCTGGGCGGCTCGGATCAGTGGGGCAATATTACCGGAGGGATAGATCTTACTCGTCGGCTTCACGGTAATCAGGTTTTCGGCCTAACCATGCCACTGATTACAAAAGCCGATGGCACGAAGTTCGGGAAAACCGAATCAGGCACTGTCTGGCTCGACCCACAGCGGACATCCCCGTACGCGTTTTATCAGTTCTGGTTGTCAGCATCCGATGCAGATGCCTACAAATTTCTAAAATATTTCACCTTTGTTGAGGTTGATGAGATCAATGCTATTGAACGTTCTGATGCTGAGCGTGATGGCCGCCCAGAAGCGCAGGCACTTTTGGCAAGCGAGGTCACCAAGCTGGTACATGGTCAGGATGGCCTTGATGCGGCCAAACGAATTACCGAGTCTCTGTTTAGCGGCACTATCGGTGGGCTGACGGAAGGTGATGTTTTGCAGCTGCGGCAGGACGGGTTGCCTGCAAGTGTTATTGCGCGCGCTGATTTTCCTGAAACACTCACTCAGTTGCTAGCGGATGCTGGGATGGTGACGTCTGGCAAGCAGGTGAAAGATGCTCTGGGTCGAAAAGCCGTCACCGTCAACGACCGGATTCTGGGTCTAGAGCACAATGGCCAGGTGCCTGGTTGCTTTGAGTTGGTGCATGCTATGTTTAGCCGCTTTTATCTGGTCAAGCTAGGAAAGAAAAAATATCACCTGTTTGAAGTGACTTGAGATTGGCTAACTGACTTATTGCGCACATGTGTTGTTACATTATCGTGCGCTTCTGCCGTAATGCCTTATTGACCGTTTGCTTATCTGGGGTTCGATTCGACTGATTTTTTGGCACCCTGAGTAGCGGTATTTTTAGGCTTTATTCCCTTCTTCTAACGACGTTTCAGTGTGCAGAAGTATCAGTGCGATCTGCAGCTTTTGGCTTTTTTAAAATAAAGTAGATCTATTTTCAAATAGGGGGTTGCCTGAGTCGCTTTGCTGGGTATAATGCGCCTCCCCGATGAGGCTAGTCCTCGTCGGTTATCTGCGCCCCTAGCGGTGTCAGATGTTGTTTAACAAGAAGATGAAGACAGATGTGTGGGCACTTGTTGGGATAGTTGTCACAACTATTCAGATGCAACAAGTGACTCATTAATTCATAGT
>Ga0209816_1001327_pt1 | contig 18608 bp, 19 predicted proteins | sample CoawatmetaG01DNA_FD_187509 | JGI IMG/M metagenome (GOLD analysis project Ga0209816, IMG submission 187509) | Marine microbial communities from the West Antarctic Peninsula - Coastal water metaG017-DNA (SPAdes) (version 2) | ecosystem: Environmental > Aquatic > Marine > Coastal ... | reverse complement strand
AAGTTTGGTTCGCACAAGGAGCAGGAATATCAGATGGTATAGAAACAATAAAAGATACATTAAAGGATAGATTGAAAAATCAGTTCCAATATAAAGATAATTTAAATATACAGAAGTTTTGGGATTAAGTGTAATTCAAATAAAAGAAGAAGGTGAAGAAATGGACTTGGTAATAGAAAATGCCATGGCTATCATCAATTTGTATCCTGATATCTTTCCACACATGTATAAACAAGGTTTCAAGTTGGTAAGTAGAATCCAAGAAGGAAATATTGTATTACAAGATGGAGTAGTAATAACATTCCATCAGTATTCTGGTAGAACACCAGTTACACGTAACTCTATGGTTAAATCAAAAGCTAAAGGATTTATGATTCACCAAATAGCTTCAGATTTAAGTACTAAAGGAAATACTAAAACTGTATTAGATGAATTCGTTATATGGTGTAAGGAACAAGGAGCACCAGAGATTCTATTATCGGTACGAGCATTTAACGATAGAGCTCGAGCTTTCTACGAAAGATACGGATTTGAGTATGTAGAAAAAACACATTGGCACAAAAAAGGTGAAGATGATATACCAGGTATAATATATAGACTTCCATTGCAAGAAATAGATGCTGAAAAGTTTTTTACTTTTAATTAGGATATCTCAATTATATTTCGTATATTAGTACTATATTTATTGATTATCTGAAAATAGCGTAAAGTTCGCTCACTAAAAAAGGATAATCGGTGGTTGATTCAACTCCACTATAAAGAAAGATGAACAATGAATTAAACGAATCCTATATAGGTGTGTTGTAATTCAATTAATAAAAGTTTAATTTAAAATACAAACATGGAACAAAAATTTAAAACAATTAATGGTAGAACTCCTTTAATGGAATCGCCAACAGCAAAATATCTTTTAACACAATATGATGTTACAAGATTTAACTCAGAATGTGCAAGAGTAAAGTACTCATTGAGTTTTCAGAGATATTATTTATTTAACAACCTAAAGGGTGGTGATGGTCATCCTTGGCAGAGAAGTTTATTCTTATCTGTGATTAATTATGAACCAATTGGTCAGATTGAATGGGTAAAGACAATAGAAGGGAAAATTCCCAATGGTAAAGTCATTAACAAATCAGAATCCCTTGATGGTCAACAAAGAACCAAATCGTGGCAAGCTATTTGGGAAGGAAGGGTAAGATTGCCTGGACAAAGAGGAAGTGGGAAATCTAAAATCCTTATTGATGGTGAGGAAGTAGATGTAAGTGGATTCAATATTCATGATTTAGAAAGAGATTATGAAGATTATTTTAATAAATGGGTAAGTGAATATACATTTATTATTTTAGAATCAACACTCTCAAGGAAAGAAAAACACCACAGATTCTTCAAAGTAAATAATCATAATACATTATCTGCACAAGATGTTCGTTCTGCTATGGATAATCCATTATCACATTACTTGAATGATATGGTTTTACCAAAGCAACCTATGTTTGATTTTATGAAAGTAAACACACAAACATTAGATTTTGAATGGTTACAATGTTCAGCTAAAGGAAAACTATTACAAGAAATTATTTCTAAATATATTGTGTACGTTCATAAAAATAATTTCACTAACGTGGGAGGTTCTCAAATTGATAGCTTATATAATCAATATGATTCTAATGTTAAAACAAAAGAAGCTCTTGATTTATTAAAACCAAGAATAGAAAAAATATTAAAGACTGCAAATTATGTAATCAAACTTTCTTCTAAATCTTTTTGGAAAAAACGAGATATTCTTTTACTTTTAATCGTAATCGATAAATTAAATGAAGATAATATTAAGTTTGATTCAAAACTATTAGCTGATAACTACCAATCAATAATTGCTAAGCTTAAAAACATTAATGGTAAATTAAATGATTGGGCGGTTGATAAAGGATATCTAAAATCATTAAAGAAATCTTCTAAATCAGATAAGTTAGCTAATTCAGTTAGAGAAAGAGATAATACATTTGCTGCCTGTTATACCGCAGGAGATGGCGAAGTACCTCTTGAATTTGTTATTGAAAGTATCCTTTTTAAATTAGAAGAATCTGATATAGTAAGAGATGTTTCAAGAAAAAGAGCATTTACTCAAGATGAAAAAAGACAGGTAGCACTCTTACAAGATTGTAAATGTGCTTCTTGTAGAAAAAAACTTGATATAAATAAAACTACAACTTTTGAAGGAGACCATGTTACTGGATTTAAAGATGGTGGAGAAACCACTTTAGATAATTGTGAAATTCTTTGTTTAAGTTGTCATCAAACAAAAACGTTACATCCTCAGATGTATAAAGAAACGAGGGAACGATTTGATGAAGTGTTTTCACAACAACCACAAGTTGCATAAAATTAAAAGAAAAATAATAAACAACAACTAATGAGATTACGAGGCGAATCACATCCTAGGTCAAAACTTACCAATGAGGAAGTTTTACAAATACGAAAACTTTTTAAACAAGGATTTTCTACGAATGTGATTGCTCGTAATTTTAAAGTTAGTAAGTGGAATATAGATGAAATCGTTAAAAACAAAACTTGGACACATATATGAAGTTTTTTAAAGAAATGAACGAAGGATTCCAATTGTTATCAAAGGATTCTGTGAATCGTTTATATGAAAATATTAGAACAAATGCACGAAATGGTGGTGGAGGTGGTAAGTATAAAACCGCTTTACAAAAAAGTGGATTAAGTGAAAGTGAAGTAAAGAAACGGTTAAATCAAAAAAAGATTGATTCTAAAGACAGATTAACTATTCACATTCAAGAATTGTGGGTTGAACAAAAAGGAAAATGTTTCTATACAGACATCAAGTTAAATGAAAAATATTTATTTTCAGGTAATCAATCAGTTTTATCTCCATCAATTGATAGAACAGATAGTAATATAGGATATGAAGTTGGTAATATTAGAATCGTAATGAGAGGAATTAATCGTTTTAAGAATATAACTAAAGATGAAGATTTTATCCAAATTTTAAAGAAAACGGCCATTTCGGTAGTTGATAAATATAATATATGAAACTAACTAAAATAGAAGATTATTTTAAAGGTTGGGTAGTTGGTAATTTCAATCCATCTTTATTTAAAACGGATGATTTTGAAGTAGCAGTGAAATACTACAATCAGGGTGATTATGAACCAAAACATCATCACAAAGTTGCAACAGAGATAACAATTATTACAAAAGGTAATGTAGTTATGAATGGAATACCATATACCGAAGGTGATGTAATAACAATAGAACCAGGAGATTCAACTGATTTTAAAGTATTGGATGATACAACAACTACGGTAATCAAATTTCCTTGTGTAGCGGGTGATAAGTATATCGATTAATATTGATAAAATAAACACGAAAAAGCTTGTTTAATCCAATAATAAGTCGTATATTACTTATGTAATAAGAAATGATAATTAAACCCTTAAAAATGATAAAAGAAAAAAGTTTGTTCGAGTTAAAATCAGTAGGTTCTTACCTAGATTATGAAACAGGTATTATATACCCTATGAATGCAGATGGTTCTGCAGATAAAGAAACACCCATTTCTCTCGTAGAAGAGGAAGTTTCTTATGAATGGTGGCAATCATTAAGTAGTGAAGATTACTTTATGTGTAAAAAATTTTGGTAATAATTTAAAATAAATAAAATGATAAAAGCAATTAAAAGTAAACTATTAACTTACCTTTTCACAGATTGGGTACAATCAGAAACGGATATCGAAACATTACAGATATCTGCAAAATACATTAAACAGAGAGAAATCGAAGTGAGTGGAATAAAACCTGTATTAGGATTCCGTTCACATATTTCAGAACAAGAGCAAATGAATGGGTAGGTATAAATTCAAAAATAGAAAATATCCAAAAGATTTTCAATCTGTATGTGATTACATAAAGGATACCAAAGGTGTTGTTGTCAAGTTAGGACATATGACATCTTTTATGGGTCACTTTAATCGTACCATATACATTCATCACAACTATGATCTAAGAAATAATGGATTATATGCTTTATTACATGAAGTAGGACATTCATTACAACCACCAACTTCGGCTGGTTCTAACTCATATAAAAATATTGATGATACTATCAATAAACGAGAGTTCGAAATGGGACGGTTTATAAATGAATTAGATGCTTGGAAAATTGGATTAATGATTGCCAATAAATTAGAAATTAAAATAGATACGAATGATTGGAATGCACAAAAGAATGATGCACTTCTTACGTATTGGCCTAAATATCAAAGTATATAATGAATAGTGGAGAAGATATATTAGAAAAGTACAGAAAAGGTACATTTAAAGGAGAATTCCCAACTATTTCAGAAGATGATTTTGAATTATTAAAAGAAACTTATCCAAAGGATGAAGTTAAAGAAATGATGGCAGATTTGTTTATGGAATATCCAATACCATATGCAGATATTAGTGAAGAAGATGCTTATAATGATTTCTTAAAACTTAAAGGATTTAGATGGAGTGAGTATCTAAAAGAAGGTGAATGGTTTCCAAGAAAAGCAGCTGAATCTAAATATCCATTAACTTATGATGGAAAACAACAATACTTTTCACGTATCAATACAGGTAACAGAGCATCTAATTACTTCCAACAACACAATAGATGGAGTGTAGATGGTTCAGTTTCACCAGGTCCAAAAAGAACTTGGGAAACAAGAGCATTTATGGTATCTTTAATGGGAGCATCTTATTCTTTAAAATTACCACAAGTTGGTAAGAAAGAATTAAGAACAATGATAGGTTTACGAAAGTACATATGTGCTCAATTCAAACCAAATGTAGCCAAGATGTTCTATGATATGAACAATGCTAAAACTGTACTTGATTTCTCAATGGGATGGGGTGATAGATTAGCTGGTGCATTTTCAAGTGAGACGGTTGAACATTATGTAGGATTAGACCCTCGTAAAGAAAATCATCCATTCTATGAACAACAAAGAGATTTCTATACTAAACACACATCTTTCTTTGAAACACCCACCAAAACAAACTTCTATGAATCACCAGCAGAAGATTTCAATTACGATGAGTATAATGATTACTTCGATGTAGTATTTACATCACCACCATACTTTTCAGTTGAAAGATATTCACATGATGATACTCAGAGTTGGGTAAGATATAAAAACATAAATGATTGGAACAAGAACTTTTTACATACTACGTTGGGTAAGATTATACCAACAGTTAAAAAAGGTGGTATTATTGCAATTAACATCGCTGATGTTTATGCCAGTTCCAAGGGTGATAAGGGTTGGTTAGAGATATGTAATCCAATGATTGAATACCTCACTTCTAAGGGATTAACTTATAAAGGGTGTATTGGTATGGAAATGGCAAAAAGACCCAATAGTGGTGGTGCAGGAACTGCTAAAGATGGACAGCAGTATTCTGAGGAAAGTTTAAAATTAGCAGAAGAAACAAAAAATCAAACTTTTTGTGAACCTGTTTGGATAGTCCAAAAATAAGTCGTATATTTGTATAAATAAATAAAACAGAGAGAATTTGTATCAGAACATTTACTATCAAAGAGAAAAGAATTTAATCCACCTTTGGGATTCCAAAAGAGGTTACATGGCATATCCATACACTAGATATGCATATGAAAGAGCAGAACGAGGTGAGTTTAAATCTATTTATGGAGATAAATTAACTAAGATTTATAAGTTTAAAGGAGATGACCCTAATTTGTTTGAATCTGATGTACCAGAAACCACACGAGCATTGGTAGATATGTACTCAGAAACAGATGATGTTTCAGATGGGCATGTTATTCTTACTTATGATATTGAGTGTGAAATGACAAGTGGGATACCAGACCCATTAGAAGCTACAAACGAATTAACATCAATTGCACTTCATGATTCGGCAACCAAACAAGCTTGGGTGTTGGTAATGGATAAAGAAGGACATATGGTAGAAAAAACTACCGATAAGTGTATTGTTTTCCCATTCAGAGATGAACGAGATATGTTAATGAAGTACTTGGAGTTGTATGAAATGATTAATCCTTCAATCGTTACAGGTTGGAATATTGATTTCTTTGATACACCTATGTTATATAATCGTATTAAGAGATTATTGGGAGAAACGCAAGCAAATAGATTATCACCAATAGGACAATGTTTCTGGTCACCTTATCGTAAACGTTATTTTATGGCTGGTGTATCATATTTAGATTACATCACATTATATAAGAATTATAATTTTGGTGAACTTCCTAATTATCGATTGGATACTATTGCACAAAAAGAATTGGGTAGAGGTAAGATTGAATACCAAGGTAACTTAGACCAATTATTCTCAGAAGATATTGAGAAATTCATCGAGTATAACTTGGTGGATGTTGAATTGGTTGTGGGGTTTGAAGAAAAGCTTCAATTTATTGATTTGTGTAGAGGTATTTGTCATGTTGGACATGTTCCATATGAAGATTTCGTATATTCATCAAAGTATCTAGAAGGAGCATTACTAACTTACTTAAGAAGAAAAGGTTTAGTTGCACCTAATAAACCTGCAGATAGAAGAGAAAAAATGGAAGCTCTTAAAGCAAATAAACAAGAAAAGTTTATAGGAGCATATGTAAAAGCACCAATCGTTGGTAAATATGATTGGATATATGATTTAGATTTAACTTCTCTATATCCTTCGATTATTATGACTTTGAATATTTCACCTGAATCAAAGATTGGTAAGATTCAAGATTGGGATGTACAGAAATATCTAAATAAAGAAGTTGATTCATATCAAATTGATGAAGATACAATTACAAAAGAAAATTTAAAAGAATATTTAGATAAATCTAAATTCTCAATTGCATCTAATGGTGTACTCTATAGAACAGATACCGTAGGATGTATACCTGGTATTCTTGATTTATGGTTTGCAAAGCGAGTTGAGTATAAAAATGAAATGGTAAAATATGGAAAAGCAGGAGATGATGAAAAATATGCCTTCTTTCACAAACGTCAGTTGGTTCAGAAGATTTTACTTAACTCTTTATATGGTGTGCTTGGGCTTCCTGCCTTTAGGTTCTATGATGTTGATAATGCTACCGCTGTTACCACAACGGGACAAACAGTTATTAAATCAACTGCGGATATGGCTAACATCAAGTACAATAAGGAATTGGGTGATCCTGATTTGGATTCTAATATATACATTGACACTGATTCTGTTTTCTTTTCTGCAGTTCCGTTAATGGATAAACGACTTCCTAATTGGAAGAACGAAGACCAAGATGTAATTGCTGGTTATGTAAATGATATAGCAGAAGAGATGCAAGATTACCTTAATGATTTTTATGACATAATGTCTACAAAGATTTTTAATGTAGATAAAGATAAACATAGATTAGAGATTAAAAAAGAATATGTTGCTAAAGCAGGATTGTGGATTGCAAAGAAAAGATATGCACAATGGATTATATCAGATAATGGTGTACCTTGTGATAGATTAGATGTAAAAGGATTGGATGTTAAACGTTCATCATTCCCAAAAGCATTCCAAGAATGTATGGGTAAGGTTTTAATTGATATACTAAAGGGTGTAGGTGAAGAAGAACTTACTAAATATGTGTTGGATTTCAAAAAGAATATGGAAAATAGACCTAACTCTGAAATCGCTAAGAATACAGCAGTAAAGAATCTAAAGAAATATATGCCGAAAGGTAAACGAGTACCATTCACTACAATGAAAGGAACTCCTGCTCACGTAAAAGCAGCAATTGCATACAATGACCTTATAAATCATTTTAAAGTACCATTTAAATATGGACCGATGGTAAATGGGGATAAAGTAAAGTGGGTATATCTTAAAGATAATCCACTAGGATTAGATGGTTTGGCATTTACAGGTTATAATGACCCACCGGAGATTGAGAAATTCATTGAAACGTATATTGACCGTAATAAAATCTTTGAAAGAGAGTTACGATTCAAGTTACAAGATTTCTATGATGCGATTGGTTGGGGAGAAATGATTAGTGAACAAAAGACAGCAGAAAAGTTCTTTACCTTTTAAACTGACAATTTGTCATGTTTAAGTAAAGTGGTATAATAAGTGAACTATAATATAAGAATTAAATAAAAATAGAAATAAAGTTATGGCAGTAAAACAATTAAAGTTTGATGTACAAGCAAGGGAATCTCTAAAGAATGGATTAGATGTACTTGCAGATGCAGTTAAGGTTACATTAGGACCGAAGGGTAGGAATGTACTATTACAAAAACAACATGGAGCTCCACATATTACAAAAGATGGTGTATCGGTTGCAAAAGAAATTGAGTTAGAAGATGTGTTTGAAAACATGGGAGCTCAATTAGTTAAAGAAGTTGCATCCAAAACTGCTGATGAAGCTGGTGATGGTACAACTACGGCAACTGTACTTGCACAAGATATCGCAAGATTAGGATTTGAAGCAGTTGAAAATGGTTCAAACCCAATGGAACTTAAGAAGGGTATTGAAAGAGCAGTTAGTATCGTAACTGAAGAACTTGGTAAACAAGCAATTGTTGTAGGTTCTGATTATGATAAGATTAAACAGATTGCCACAATATCAGCAAACAATGATACTATAATTGGTGAACTAATCGCAGATGCTTTTCAAAAAGTTGGAACTGATGGTGTAATTACAGTTGAAGAATCTAAAGGTATTCAAACTTCTATGGAACTTGTAGAAGGAATGCAATTTGATAAAGGGTTCTTATCAGCTCACTTCGTAAGTAATACCGAAAAAATGAATTGTGATTTAGAAAATCCATACATTTTACTATATGATGGTAGATTATCTAATATGAATGATATTCTAACGTTGTTAGAAGGTATATCAGGTGAAAACAAACCAATACTAATTATTGCTGATGATGTGGAAGGAGAACTCCTTGGAACACTTGTAGTTAATAAGTTAAGAGGAACTCTTAAGGTATGTGCAGTTAAATCACCAGCATTTGGTGATAGAAAGAAAGAAATGATGCAAGATATTGCATTATTAACTGGTGGTACATTTATAACATCTGACCTTGGTTTAAAAATAGAAGAAGCAACTTTAGATATGTTGGGAACTGCTGAAAAGGTTACAATTGGTAAGGAATCTACTACTATTGTAAATGGTGCAGGAAACTCTGAATCAATCGCAGTAAGAATCGAAGAAATTAAATCTCAGATTGAAAATTGTACTTCAGATTATGATAAAGAAAAACTTCAAGAACGTTTAGCAAAACTAAGTGGTGGAGTTGCAGTACTTTATATAGGAGCAGGTTCGGAAGTTGAGATGAAAGAAAAGAAAGATAGAGTAGATGATGCACTTCATGCTACAAGAGCTGGTATCGAAGAAGGTATTGTTGAAGGTGGTGGTATTGCATTATTGAAAATACAAGAATCACTTGGTGAATCACCTCAAGATGAATCTGAATCATTCCAACAAGGATTTAATATTATCAGAACATCTTTAGCTTCTCCATTATCACAGATTCTTAAAAACTGTGGTGTAACTGAAGGAACTGTTTTAGAATACATAAAACAACACGGTGGTGGATATGATGCTAAAAACGAAAAATTCGTTGATATGTTTGAAGCAGGAATCATTGACCCCAAGAAAGTAACAAGAACTGCAATTGAAAATGCAGCATCTGTGGCAGGTATGATTTTAACTACTGAGTGTATGGTAGTTAACAAACCAGAAGAAAAACCACAATTTCCTACGATGCAAATACCAGGAATGTAAAATAAATCCAAAAAAGTTTGGTAGTATCAAATAAATTTCGTATATTTGTACAAATAATAAATTATAATTAAGTCAATAAATAAGTAAACATGGAAAAACAACAATTAAATCGCTTCGTATCGAAGTACAATTTAGCAGGTTTAGTAGAATCTGTAAAGTGGGAATCAAAGGATGGCTCACTAACAACATCATTCATATCGGATGATAAATCAGTATTGGGTTCAGTAACAATGAAAGAATTTGAAGGTGATGATGCAGAGTTTGGTGTATATGATACAACTAAACTTTCAAAAATGTTATCAGTTCTTGGTAATGATGTAGACTTCTCAATATCTGATATTGATGGTAAAGCAGTATCTTTAAAGTTTAAAGATAAATCAACATCTGTAAATTATATGTTAGCTGATTTATCAGTTATCCCTAATGTACCAGATTTGAAACAATTACCAGATTTTAATGCTGAAATTAAATTAGATTCAAACTTTATATCTACATTTATCAGAGCAAAGGGAGCTCTACAAGATGAGAATAACTTTACATTTACTTGTAAGGATAATAAAGGAAGTATTGTATTAGGATACTCAAACATCAATACAAATAGAATTAACATCGATGTTGATTGTACATGTAAAGGTGATGTAGCTCCTATATCATATTCAGCTACATACCTAAAAGAGATATTAGTTGCAAACAAAGAAGCAACAGATGCTACCTTAAAGATTTCATCACAAGGATTGGCACATATTTCCTTTTCAATCGATAACTATGAATCGAATTATTATTTGGTAGAGATTCAATCATAATGGCTAAGAAATATTTTTACGAACAAAGTAAATTTTCCGAGTTTAAATCAAACACAACTTATCATCAGCTCCTTGAAAAGACTGATGATGAGTTTAATGATTGGGCAAGGTTAATCCGTAAGGAGATTGTAGATGCGTGGGATATTGATGGACAGCCTCCTGTTAAAGGAAAAACTGAAGAACAAATCATCAGTCATTTTGGTAAACTAAAAAAAGATGAATGTGATTTCTTTATTAAAGATGATGATGATTCCGAATCACTTGGTATTATTAAAAACTTTAATAAAAGTCAAAGTGTAGTAAATCAGTTTTTTCCTACAATGTTAAAAACTAGAATTTCTATTGGTGAATCCGCTGATGGTGGTACATCAATTTATGATTATTTCGCTGAAGATTCTTTAGAAGATGGTTTTATTAAAACAATGGCAAGAGCAGTTAAGAGAGATTCTATGTACGCATGGTGTCGTTCATTAACAACTGTTAAAGATGAAAATGCTTTTTGGAATGGACAAACACCATATAAGTTCGTAAAGGATGCATATGATGGTAAGATATTTAAAGGGAAGTGGGAAAATCATGATATTGTACTTCACAGAACAACTGAGGCTTCTATTAGAAAATATGGACCTTTAAATGAAAACAAACAAACCTATGGAACAATCTTATTCTTAACTGGTAAACAGGTAAGAAGATTAATAAAAGAAGGATGTTTAAATAAACGACAGATTTCAAATATTGGTGATGTACCCGATTCAAAAACATTGAAAAATGGTAAGATAGTCAAGTATGTATATAATGTTAGATGGTATAATATCAATGATGGTATCTTTCCTAGGATTATACAAGCATTTAGATTAGGATTAGGACAACCTGCTGTAAACTTTCCTGCATTAACTGCAAAGTGGATTTACGAAAACTATACTAATCATATTGAACAAGAAGAACCTCTTCACATTTATGATTCATCAAGTGGTTGGGGTGGTAGAATCATGGGAGCAATGAGTAGTAGAAAGAAAACTCATTACGTTGGTACAGACCCTAATCCAGATAACTTCATTGATGATTTGGGTATTTCTAGATATGAATACATGGCAAAGTACTACAATGATAATGTAGTTGATACTCATTCAGAAACAATGAGCAACTTCTTTGCAGTAGAAAAACAAGGTAACACATATGAGTTATTTCAAGATGGTTCAGAGTTAATTTCAAACAATCCAAAGTTTCAAAAGTATAAAGGTAAATTAGATTTATCATTTACATCACCTCCTTACTTTAATAGAGAACAATATTCTCAAGATGAGAATCAATCGTTCAAAGCATATTCTGAATACGAAGATTGGAGAGATAACTTTTTAAGACCTACTCTTACAACAATTTATGAATACCTTAATAATGATAGATACATCTTATGGAACATTGCAGATATTAAGATTGGTAAATCAATTTATTTTCCACTAGAACAAGATTCGATTGATATTCTTCAATCACTTGGTGGTGAATATAAAGGTAAACTTAAGATGACAATGGCAGCAATGATTGGTGCAAATGTTAACAAACGAGAATCAATTGAGACCGGTATGAAGAACTTAGTTCAAGTTGGAAATACATGGTACAAGTATGAACCTATTTTTGTATTCCATAAAAAATAAATGAACTACTATTACCAACGAAATAAATTTGTAGATTTTAAATCAAATATTCTTTTCCATGAATTACTAGATACAAGTGATTCCGAATTCGAAACTTGGGCAAAAACTTTGCGTAAAGAAGTTACTGAACAATGGGATGAATTCGGAAATCCACCTGTTATAGGTAAAAATCATGATAAGATTATTACTTCACTTGGTAAGTTAAAATCCAATGAGTGTGATTTCATCGAAAAAGATTTAAGTGGTGATGATGAATCATTGGGTATCATTAAAAACTTTAACAAGGATGCATCTGTTGTAAATCAGTTTTTTCCTACAATGTTGAAAACTAAAATATCAAGTGGAAAAACTGCTGAAGGTGGTTTATCTATTTATGATTATTTTGGTGACCCTACAATGGAAGAGCAGTTTATTAAGATAATGAAGAGAGCAGTACGAAGAGATTCTATGTACGTTTGGTCTCGTTCACTTGTTAGTAAAAAAGATGAGAATCCTTTTTGGAATGGTCAAAGTGGATATGATTTTATCAAAGATGTTAAAGATGGAAAAGTATTCACAGGTAAGTGGAAAAACTATGATATTTATTTAACCAAATCAAAAGATAGTACATTTGATAACTACGGAACATTTAATGATGAGTATGTTGGTTTTACAAACATATATCTTTCAGCAGATGAAGTAAATGAATTACTAGATAATGGTTATTTAAATTCACGTCAAGTTTCTAACATAAAGAAAATAGAAGAATCTTCTACATCTAAAGTTGGTAAGGTAACCAAATATTCTTATATGGTTCGTTGGTATGATAAAACTGAAGGGTTGTTTCCTAATATGTTGAGAGTAATACGTTTAAGTTGTGGACAAGCAGCTGTAAACTTTCCAGCATTAACGGCTAAATTGTTATATGAAAAATATACATCACACGTTAAACAAGAAGAACCACTAGTAGTTTACGATTCATCGAGTGGATGGGGTGGTAGGATACTTGGAGCAATGAGCTCTCGTAAGAAAATTCACTATGTTGGTACAGACCCCAATCCAGATAATTATTTACCTGAATTGGGTAAATCTCGTTATGAGTATGTAGCAGATTTTTATAATAACAATTGTATAGATAACCATTCAGATAAATTACAAAGTTTTTTTGATGTTGAAACCGAATCTAACACCTATGAACTATTTCAAGATGGTTCTGAGTTGATTAAAAACAATACAGAGTTTCAAAAGTATAAAGGTAAATTGGATTTCTCATTCACATCACCACCATATTTTAATAGAGAACAGTATTCGCAGGATGAGACCCAGTCTTTCAAAGCTTATAAAGAGTATGAAGATTGGAGAGAAAATTTTTTGAAACCAACCTTAAAAACAATTTATGAATACTTAAAGAAAGATAGATATATTATTTGGAATATTGCAGATATCAAAATTGGAGAAAGTACTTATTATCCATTAGAGCAAGATTCTATTGATATACTTAATGAACTTGGGTGTGAGTATAAAGGTAAACTTAAAATGTTAATGACACGAATGGTTGGGTTAGATCCTTCAAAGAGTGGAATTAAAAATGCAGTAAAACATCAAGGTAAATCTTACAAATATGAACCCATGTTTGTATTTCACAAAAAATAATAAGTTATGACTAAAGCAGAAATAGTACAAGAGTTATTAGATAAAGGACATATTACCGCTGAGAAAGCAGTAGTATTGTTAACTAATGAATCTCATGGTGGTATTACTTACATACCATATCAACCAAATCCATATTGGACAACAAGTCCAGATTGGAGTACAGGTAATCTAAGGGGAACTGTTTTCACAGCAACAAACACAAACAATTTAAACAAAAAAGAAGATGAGTAATTTTAAACCATTAGGTGATAGAATTTTGGTAAGACCTAATTCTAATACAGAAGAAAAGAAATCAAGTGGAGGATTAATTCTTACTGATTCAATTAATAGAGGAACTAAGGTATACGGAGAAGTAGTATCAATAGGAGCTGGTATATTTTCACAAGCAGGAGAACGAATACCAATTACAGTTCAAGTGGGTGATAAAGTATTATACACTAAACAAGAAGCAAGTAACACTATTAAGATTAATGGTGAGGAACTTCTTATGTTTAATGAACACGAACTACTCGGATACGAAAGAAATTAAAAAGCTTACAGATGTTATTATCTGTTTGAGGTCCTTCTTCAGTAACAAGGACATAAATAGTACTAGATGTAGTACGTGGTTGCTGAGTAACAATAATTAATAAATAAATAAAAACAATTATGAGAAAACTATTATTAGTTGGATTAATGCTCTTAATGAGTATTACAACTTTTGCACAAGTTAGTGGAAAAGTGGTCGATTCTAGTACAAGTGAAACCTTACCAGGTGCTACGATTCTTATTGATGGAACATCAGTAGGAGTAGTTACGGGGTTTGATGGAACTTTTAGTATCGATGCACAGAGTGGTGACACTTTGTTAGTATCCTATTTAGGATACACAACAGTTGAACTATTAATATCTGGTCTTGAATCAGAATATAATATTCAATTAAAAGCTGATATGAATGTATTGGGTGAAGTTGTAATAACTTCTGGTGTAATTGATATTGCTAAGGTGAGAGAAACTCCTGTTGCTTTATCAACTATTTCCCCAATGGACATTCAGTTGAAAGTAGGTAACCAAGAGTTTCCTGAAATCATGAATAAAACTCCTGGAGTTTACGCTACTAAACAAGGTGGTGGTTATGGTGATTCAAGAATATCCCTAAGAGGATTTGATCAAACAAACACTTCTTTCCTAATTAACGGTCAACCTGTTAATGATATGGAAAACGGAAGAGTTTACTGGTCAAATTGGCAAGGATTATCTGATGTTGCAAGTGGTATTCAATTACAAAGAGGATTAGGTTCTTCGAGATTAGCTGTACCATCAGTAGGTGGAACGGTTTCAATCTTTACAAAAGCTGCTGAAGCTAGAAAAGGTGCAGCAGTAACACAAGCATTTGGTAACGATGGGTACACTAAAACTACCGCATCTGTATCAACTGGTTTGAGTGAAAGTGGATGGGCTACATCTGTATTACTTTCTAAGTGGGCAGGAGATGGATATATCTATAATACTAAAGGAGAAGGTTACACTTACTTCTTTGCATTAGGATATGCACCTGAAGATTCTGACCATTCGGTTAACTTTTCTTTCTTAGGTTCTGGTCAAATGCACCATCAAAGAGATGTGTGGGTTTCTATTAGAGATTACCAAAACTTTGGTAAAGAAGGAATTGATAGACGATGGAATTCCAATGGTGGTATTTTAAATGGTGAAGAATTCTCAATGAGAAGAAACTTCTATAACAAACCATTAGCAACATTGAATTGGGATTGGGATATTACTTCTAAACTTAAATTAGCTACATCATTATATGGTTCAGCTGGTAGAGGTGGAGGAACAGGACCACGTGGTAAGAGTTATTACAACGCGGAAACTGATATCTTACCTTTCAGAAAAGATTTAACAGAACACTACTTAGAAAACGGTAGAGGTTCAAGAACTGCTGATGGATTTATCGATTTCGATGCTGTTGTTGCTTACAACCAAGCAAACACAAGTCCTTATAGTGGTACTTTACCATTCACAGGTCAGTTAATCGGTTCTAATGGATTCCAAGATGATGGTGTTAACAGAAGTGCACTTATCAGAAGAGCTTCTATGAACTCTCATGACTGGGTTGGAGGAATTTCTAACTTAGAGTATGAAAGTGGAAATTGGAAATACTCACTTGGTGTAGATTTAAGAAACTATACTGGTTATCATTACAGAACTGTAAATAATCTAATGGGACTTGATGGATATTACTCAACAGGTAATAAGAATTCAGCAGGACAAATTATCAATACTTTGGTGGAAGCAAATCCATTCCAAAATACTGGTATCAAAGGCCCAAAGATTGATTACTATAATGTTGGTAAAGTTGGATGGCAAGGATTTAATGGTTTAGTTGAATATAACAACGAAACTATATCTGCTGTTTTACAAGCTGGTTCATCTAATCAATCTTTCCAAAGAATTGATTACTTTGACCAACCAGATAATCCAAAATCAGATACTAAGAATGTAGGTGGTGGATATGTCAAAGGTGGTGCAAACTGGAACTTTGATGAGAAACAAAATGTATTCTTTAACGCTGGTTTGATTTCAAGACAACCACAATTCGGAGCAGTATTTCCTAACTATGGAAATGATGTAAACTCTGATTTACAAAACGAAGAAATTAAATCATTTGAATTAGGATATGGTTTCATTGGTAATAACTTTAAAGTTAATGTTAATGCATATTCTACTGTATGGGGTAATAGATTCGTTCAACGAAGTTTATCTAATCAACAAGGTGTAGATGGTTCAGCTCAATTTAAAAATATCGATGTATCACACAAAGGTATTGAACTTGAAACTACTTACGACCCAACAGATAAATTGAGATTAAAAGGTATGTTATCAATCGGTGATTGGAGATATACTAAAGATTTCTCAGCAGAATTATTTGATGACCAACAACAATCAATAGGTACGGGTACACTTTATCTAAAAGATGCTAAAGTAGGAGATGCGGCTCAGTTCACATCTTATATTGAAGCTGATTACAAGATTGGTAACAAAATATCAGTTGATTTAGGTTATAGGTTCGTAGATGGTTTGTATTCAGATTATTCTATTACAGATTCAGAATTTACAACACCTGATAACCAAGGAGCTTTAAAATTACCATCTTATGGATTGGCTGATTTAGGAGCAACTTACAGATTCGATTTATTCGGAAACACAAGTACATTCAGACTTAACATAAATAACTTGTTTGATACTTACTACATTGCAGAATCTAATACTAACATCCATGCGGATGCTAGTTCAGAAACTTGGAATGGTGTAGATACGAGAAACTCAGTATGGTTCGGATTCGGACGTACTTTCAATGCTTCTCTGAAAATACAATTATAATACTAAAATAATTAGGGGGTAAGATTAATTTCTTCCCCCTTTTTTTTATTAAAAAATTAAAATTATAACTCCTTATATGAGTAAATTGATAAACCTCTTCGGTGGACCAGGTATTGGAAAATCTTCAATAGCAAATGGAATCACCTATAAATTAAAAACAAAACATATAAGTTGTAACAACCCATATGAATTTCCAAAGAAGTTAGCATGGGATCAAAACATACCAGCAATATCAGACCAACTCTATGTATTTGCAAACCAACATAGAGGAATAGCAGAGTGTTATGGTAAGGTAGATTATATAGTAATAGATTCACCTATTTTATTTTCTACTATTTATCATAGATACTACACAGAAGGATATCCTGCTGAATTTTACGGAGAATCTTTCCATAATTTAGTTATTGATTTACATAGAAAATATGATTGCATCAATATCTTATTAGAACGAGGTGAAACTATACACAATGATGATGAAAGATTTCAGAAATTGGAACAATCAATTGAAATTGATAATTTGTGTAAAAAAGTATTAGAAGAAAACAATGTTCCTTACCATACTATAAAAGTTAATGGTAAATCAGTAAAAAAAATTATGAAATTATTAGGATATTCCAAATAAATTTCGTATATTTGTATAACAAATAAAAATAGATAATTATGAATTTACAAGATGTATGTAAGAAGTTCCGAATCTCGGAGAATTTTCTTAACTCAAAAACAGATGGCTTAATGGTAGCCGCTTCCTCATTAAACGATATTATCGGTGAAATAAACAAAGCCGATAACAGAGGAATTGATGAAAACGGTAAGCAAACTCTTATCACTAAATTAGAAACTTTAATTGATTTCCTTAAGGAAGTTAAAAACTCTGGTGTATAAATGGCATTTTTCGAAGATAAACCAACAGAAGAAGTAAACAATAGTTTATGGGTGGAGAAATATCGTCCTAGTAACTTAGATGAGTATGTAGGAAATGAGCATCTTAAAACTAAGGTTGCAGATTATTTACAAAGTGGTGATGTTCCACATTTACTTTTCTTCGGTAAAGCAGGAACAGGTAAAACAACACTTGCTAAACTTATTGTAAATACGATAGATTGTGACCATATTATTATTAACGCATCTGATGAAAATAACGTAGATACGGTTCGTAACAAAGTAAAGGGATTTGCATCAACAATAGGATTCAGAAATTCAAAGATTGTTATCCTTGATGAGTTCGATTACATGACACCAAATGCACAAGCTATTCTTCGTAACCTTATGGAAACGTTCTCAAAACATTGTAGGTTTATATTAACTTGTAATTATGTTGAGAAAGTAATTGACCCAATACAATCAAGATGTCAAACCTTTCAGATTGTACCACCAACCA
>Ga0209816_1001326_pt1 | contig 18608 bp, 9 predicted proteins | sample CoawatmetaG01DNA_FD_187509 | JGI IMG/M metagenome (GOLD analysis project Ga0209816, IMG submission 187509) | Marine microbial communities from the West Antarctic Peninsula - Coastal water metaG017-DNA (SPAdes) (version 2) | ecosystem: Environmental > Aquatic > Marine > Coastal ... | reverse complement strand
ATCTGAGGGCGTTACCGTGGATTACGTAGATCCAGCTAGTCTAGTTTACTCTTATACAGAATCACCTTATTTTGAGGATATATACTATGTTGGCGAGGTAAAGTCTATACCCGTAAATGAGTTGGCTAAACAATTTCCTCATTTATCAGAAGAAGATCTTGAAGATATAGTAAAAAATAAATCTAGTAATAGATCTAATCCAAATTCTAGGTATTCTACAAACACAGAAGACAACAACACTATACAGGTTGTATACTTCAACTACAAAACCTACATGAATGAGGTTTACAAGGTTAAAGAAACCGCTACGGGAGGAGATAAAATTATACCAAGAGATGACCAATATAATCCACCAGAAGAAAAAGAAGGTGGGTATGGTAGAATGCTGAGGTCTATAGAGTGTCTATATGAAGGCGCTATGATACTTGGTACTGATAAGTTGCTTAAGTGGGAGATGGCTAAAAACATGATGAGACCTAAAAGTGATTATACTAAGGTTAAAATGAATTATGCTATTGTTGCCCCAAGAATGTATAATGGTCGTATTGACTCCCTAGTAAAAAGAATAACTGGTTTTGCTGACATGATTCAGCTTACCCACCTAAAGCTACAGCAAATATTATCTAGAATGGTTCCAGATGGAGTTTATCTTGACGCTGATGGTTTGGCTGAAATAGATCTAGGGAATGGAACAAACTATAATCCACAGGAAGCTTTAAATATGTTCTTTCAAACAGGATCTGTTATTGGGAGAAGCTTTACGAGTGACGGTGATATGAACCCAGGTAAAGTGCCTATTCAAGAAATTACATCTGGATCTGGAGGTAATAAAATGCAAGCCTTAATTGGCACGTATAACTATTATCTTCAAATGATAAGAGACGTAACTGGCCTTAACGAGGCTAGAGATGGAAGTACTCCCGATAAAAATGCTTTAGTTGGTGTTCAGAAAATGGCTGCTGCTAATTCTAATACAGCTACCAGGCATATATTGCAGTCTGGTTTATTCTTAACTTCAGAAGTTTGTGAGTGTTTATCGCTTAGGGTGTCTGATATTATAGAGTACTCCCCAACTAAAGATGCTTTTATACAAGCTATTGGTGTTCACAACGCGGCTGTATTAGAGGAATTAAAAGAGTTACATCTATATGACTTTGGTATTTTCATAGATCTTCAGCCGGACGAAGAAGAGAGAATGATGTTGGAAAACAACATTCAAATGGCTTTACAACAACAAGTCATTGAACTTGCTGACGCTATTGATGTTAGAGATATAAAAAATATAAAACTAGCTAATCAACTTTTAAAACTACGTAGAAAGAAAAAGCTAGATAGAGACCAAGCAATGCAAGAGAAGAACATGCTGATGCAAAGTCAAATGAATCAACAAGCAGCTCAAGCCGCAGCTCAAAGTGAGGTTCAGAAGAACCAAGCTCTGACAGCAAGTCAAGGCGAATTAGAGCAATTAAAGAGCCAACTAGCTTCTCAAAAAATGATGCAAGAAGTTCAGCATAAGAAAGAGTTAATGCAGTTGGAGTTCCAGATGAATATGCAACTAAAGGGCATGGAGGTTAATGGTAAAAAGACGGGAGAAAAAGAAAAAGAAGATCGTAAAGACGAAAGAACAAAAATTCAAGCAACTCAACAAAGTGAGTTAATTGATCAAAGAAATAGTGGTAAACCACCTAAAAACTTTGAGTCATCAGGTAATGATATACTAGGTGGCGGATTTGATTTAGGCGTGTTTGACCCTAGATAAGTTTATTAACTATTATTATATTATATTATGGAAGAAGAAAATGAAAAAGTAGTCGAAGAGATTACACAAGATCAAACTGTAGAAACAGTTGATGAAAGTAAATTTGAGTCTGCAGGTGACGATAGCGTTATGAAAGTAGACTTAAGTAAACCCCCAACACCAAAAGAAGATGAAGTTAAAGAAAGTAACGCTGACAACAGCAGAGTGGTTGCAAGCATTGAAGATGCCGACGCCCCACAAGAACAAGAAGAAGTACAGCCGGAAGCACAAGCACAAGAAACTCCAGTATTAGAAGAAATTACTGAAGAAGAAGTAGAAGAGGTTGAAGAAAAGGTTGAAGAAGCAATAGCAGAAGCCCAAGCTACCGGAAAACCATTACCAGAGAATATTCAAAAGTTAATGGACTTTATGGATGAAACTGGTGGAAACTTAAGTGACTATGTCAAGCTTAATCAAGATTATAGCAAGTTAGATGACAATAGCTTATTAAGAGAGTTTTACGCACAAACAAAACCTCATTTAGATAACGAAGAAATTAACTTCCTTATGGAAGATACATTCTCATTCGACGAAGATATAGACGACGATAGAGAAATAAAAAAGAAAAAAATAGCGCTTAAAGAGCAAGTTGCCAGCGCTAAAAGCCACTTAGACGGGCAAAAGTCTACATACTATGAAGAAATTAAAGCTGGATCGAAACTCACAACTGAGCAACAGAAAGCCGTTAACTTCTTTGATAGATATAACAAGGAGTCAGAAGTAACTCAAAAAGCAGCTAAACAAAATACAGATGTTTTTACTCAGAAGACCGAGCAGGTTTTCAATGACAAGTTCAAAGGTTTTGAATATAACGTCGGGGATAAAAAATATCGATTTAATGTTAATAATGCTAACGAGGTTAAGAATACCCAAAGTGATATAAATAATTTTACCAAAAAGTTTTTGGATGAAAATAACACATTATCAGATGCTAAGGGTTATCACAAATCTCTTTACACAGCTATGAACGCTGATGCTGTTGCAAAACACTTTTACGACCAAGGAAAAGCAGATGCTATGAAAAATAGTATTGCTAAAGCCAAGAACGTTGATATGAACCCAAGACAAAGTCATGGTAAGATTAAAACGGGTGGCACAACGTATAAGGTGTTAAGCGATAATTCTTCTGATTTTAAGTTTAAAATTAAAAACAATAAATTTAAAAATTAAAAAAACAAAATTATGGCAAACATAACAAACGGGCCAAATTTGAATAGTGTACCAAACTCACAACAAATGACACTATCTTCAAATTACCTAGATTTCACAAACGGTACAACCGGATGGGAACAACAATACTTACCAGATCTTATGGCTGCAGAAGCTGAGGTCTTTGGTAAAAGAACAATTTCAGGCTTTTTAGAACAAGTTGGTGCTGAAGAAGCAATGGCTTCTGACCAAGTGGTTTGGTCTGAACAAGGTAGATTACATTTATCTTACAAAGGAACCGTATCTATCGGGGATTCAGTTATTACAATTGTAAGTGATATTGATGGAAACATAGCAGGTCAAGGATTTGCTGTTGCTGATCACGGTGTAAGAGTTGGAGATACATTACTTATATCAGTAAAGGGTGGATCTTACAAAGGACACGTGATATCTCATAGTTCATCTTCAACATTCATTTGCTTGCCTTACGAATTTGCGCATGCAACTGATGCTCCAGGATTTGATTTGAATGATGCTGTTTGTTCTATCTTAGTTTATGGTTCTGATTTCAAAAAAGGAACTAATGGACAAGGAAGTTCAGACAATAATCACCTTTCAAACACTGTAACACCTACTTTTAAATCTCACGCTAACAAAGCAATTATCATGAAAGATACTTTCCAAGTTTCTGGATCTGATACTTCTGCTATTGGTTGGGTTGAGGTTACTGGTGAAGAAGGACAAAACGGTTACTTATGGTACATGAAAGCTGAAGGAGACACTAGAGCTCGTTTTACAGATTACTGTGAAATGTCTATGTTAGAGTCAGTTAAAGGTATAGCTGATAATTCAACACTTGATACTGCTGGTCCAATCTTTGGAGCTAACTTTGGAACTGAAGGTTTATTTGCTGCTATCGAAGATAGAGGTAATTTATCTGGTGGTGTAACTGGTATTAACGCTGCAACTGATTTAGCTGAATTTGATGCTATGTTAGCTGAATTTGATAAGCAAGGTGCTATTGAAGAAAACATGATGTTTTTAGATAGAAACACTTCCTTAGCGGTTGATGATATGCTAGCTTCAATGAATGGATTTGGAACTGGTGGAACTTCTTATGGGGTGTTTGACAATTCTGAAGATATGGCTTTAAACTTAGGTTTCTCTGGTTTCAGAAGAGGTTCTTATGACTTTTACAAGTCTGATTTCAGATACTTAAATGACAAAGCTACTCGTGGTGGAAGTATTGATATTGTTAGTAACATTAGAGGTGTAGTTATACCAGCTGGTGTATCTTCTGTGTACGATGAAATGATAGGTAAAAACCTTAAGAGACCATTCTTACATGTTAGATATAGAGCTTCACAAACTGAATCTCGTAGATTTAAGTCTTGGGTTACTGGTTCTGTAGGGGCTGTAACATCTGACCTAGATGCAATGACAGTCAACTATCTTACTGAAAGATGTTTAGTTGTACAAGGCGCTAACAACTTCATGTTGATGAACTAAGCGTTATTTATATTAAAGAGGTTGGGGGTAATTCCCCAACCCCTTTTATTTTTATTAATTTATATTATATTATATTATGGCTAAAAAAGCTAACACAAAGAAAGTTGAGGTAGAACCTCAAATCGAAACAATGGAAGAAGTAGTTACAGAATTTTTTGAAGAAACTGTAGTTGCAGAACCAAAAATTAAAAAACCGGTTATGGAAATTCCAAAACCAAAAAGTGATACTTGGGAGATCAAGGATAGAAACTACTACTTAGTTGGAAACAAGCAGCCCTTATCGAGGTCTATTAAGTCAGCTGGTATTTATTTCTTTGATGAGAAGAAAGGTTATGAGAGGGAGATTAAGTATACAAGCAACCAAAGAACACCATTTGTAGATGATTTTCCAGAGGGATCACAAGCTAGATTAGAACACATTGTGTTTAGAAATGGCGTGTTGAACGTTCCTAAAAACAAAGTTGTTTTACAGAAGCTATTATCCCTTTACCACCCACACTTAGATAAGCTGTACAAAGAGTCTAAGCCACAAGCCGCAGCAGCTAGTCAAGTTGAAATTATAGAATTAGAAATAGAAGCTTTAAACGCGGCTATAAATATGGATATAGATATGGCAGAGGCTATCATGCGTGTTGAAATGGGATCTAAAGTATCTACAATGAGTTCTAAGGAACTTAAAAGAGATTTACTATTATATGCTAAGAGAAACCCTCAGTTGTTCTTAGAGTTAGTTAATGATGAAAATGTTGTGCTTAGAAACTTTGGTATTAAAGCAACTGAAATGGGGATATTAAAACTATCTTCTGATCAAAGAACTTTTTCATGGGGATCTAACGATAGAAAACTAATGAACGTCCCGTTTGATGAACATCCTTACTCGGCTTTAGCCGCTTGGTTTAAAACTGACGAAGGCATGGAGATTTACTCCAATATTGAAAAAAGATTAAATTAATCTAACTGTAGATGCGGTTGCTCTACGGGGCAACCGTAAACTACTAAATTTAATGATATGAAAGAAAAATCAAAAGGATTAGGTGATACAATAGAAAAAATCACAAAAGCAACTGGAATAAAAAAAGTTGTAGATACAGTTAGCAAAGCTGTTAAAAAAGATTGCGGATGCGGGACAAGGAAAGATACGTTAAACAGATTGTTTCCATATAACAAATAAAAAATTAAAATGGTAAATATAGATACAGTATATCAAAGGGTCTTGGCTTTTGCTAATAAAGAGCAGAGAGGTTATATAACCCCTCAAGAATTTAACTTATTTGCCAACCAAGCACAGATGGAGATATACGAACAGTATCACTATGACGTAAATAATTTTGAAATGAGAGATGGCACTTATACTTTAAACAGTGATACAACAGCTCTTACTAGGCAAAAACTAGATGTTTTTATAGAGACGAAAGGCTCTAACGTAGTAAACGGTTATAGCGTGGTAGGGGGTGCTATAACACTTCCTAGTGAAGTATATAGATTATCCAGGGTTGAGGTCGCAGGCGTAGGAGCAGAGTACATGGATACTAATAGGTTTAAAGATGTGATTACCTCAGGACCACTAGCTAAACCTAGTGCTTCTCGACCAGCATATACTGAACACAACAATAGACTAAAAGTAAACAATGGGGTAACCGTTACTTCTGGCATTGGAATTCATTATTACCGCGTTCCAGATCCAGCTTCTTGGGGTTACTTTGTCATTAGTAGTAAAGCACTTTATGATAGTTCTCCCGCTAAAACAACGCATTTTGAATTACACCCAGCTGAAGAGTCTGAGTTAGTTTATAAAATATTAAAGTTTGCTGGTATTTCAATGTCAAAATTAGATGTTATGAGGGCTGGCCAAATACAAGAACAGTCACAACAACAACAAGAAAAACAATAAATAAATGGGATTACTAGACAGCCAATCACAACAAGGTTACTATCAGGGAAACGATTACGGTAACTACCAATTTACTTCCCTAACAGATATTATAAATCAGTTTATGGTGGTATATGTTGGTGAGGATAAAATGATAAAAAACGCTAGTAGAACAGATGTAGCTTTTCATGCTCAAAGAGCCTTGGCTGAACTATCGTTTGATACGTTAAAGTCGTGTAAAGCTCAAGAGATCACCGTGCCAGCGTCACTACAAATGATACTACCACAAGATTATGTTAATTATACTAAAATTAGCACAGTAGATTCCGCGGGTATAAAACACTTATTATATCCTACAAGTAAAACTTCAAACCCAACAAATCCTGTGCAAGATACCAGCGGTGATTATAAATTGTCAGCTACAGGTACTTTTACAATTAACACTGATACTATAGTTCTTGATAAAGAATATTCAAATATTAAATGTGGGATGGTAGTTAGATCTCCACACGTGCCATCCGGATTATCTACTATATATAGTTTTTCAAGTGATGGAACTAACACAACTATAGCTCTAGCAAGTTTTGCCCCAAATTCTTTTGCTCAACTTGCTAGTTTAACTGCTTTTTCATCTTTAGAAAATGGTATTTTTGACATTGAAATTGCTAACGCTGATGGTTCTTTAGTTCATTCTAGCAAATCTAGTTACACGGCTATAGGTTTAACCCCAGTTTCCGCTAATAATTTTATTACAGTTTCTTCTGCCGACGCTAGTAATATTGAAGTTGGTATGATTGTAGCCGCTAATTCAAATACTTTTATTCCTAATGCCACTGTAGTTGTAGCTATAAATGGAACAAAAATAACAATATCAAACACAACGCTAGCTCCAGCTCCTAACGTTTTTAACGTAAACTTTATATCTACTAGTTCTGATTCTGATACTTGGTCAAACTACAAATCTGTTACATCACCTGAAGATCAAAATGATAACTATTGGCCAATGGAGGGATCAAGATACGGTTTAGACCCACAAAACGCTCAGGCAAATGGATCTTTTTATATAGATTGTATTTCTGGAAAGATACACTTTAGCTCTAACATTGCTGGAAAAACTGTGATCTTAGATTACATAAGCGATAGTCTTGGTACGGATGGCGAGATGCAAGTTCATAAATTTGCTGAAGAGGCAATGTACAAGTGGATATCGCACGCTATTCTTTCTGGTAAGGCTAATATTCCAGAGTATCAAGTTAATAGACTTAAGAAAGAAAGGTTTGCAGCTATAAGAACCGCAAAATTAAGGTTATCAAATCTTAAACTAGAAGAACTTACTCAAATTTTAAGAGGTAAATCGAAACAAATAAAACACTAGTACATGCCAGAAATTAAGAATCAGTTTACCGGTGGTAAAATGAACAAGGATGTGGACGAGAGACTTGTTCCTAACGGAGAGTATAGAGACGCAATGAACATACAGGTTTCAACTTCAGAAGGATCGAGTGTTGGTACGGTTCAAAGCATATTAGGAAACTCTGCAGTTGTGAGCAGTTTAGGAATTTTAGCAAACTCTAAATGCGTAGGAAGCATCGCGGATGAAAAGAACGACGCTCTTTATTGGTTTGTTAGAGAGCCACCTGCTTCTTTCAACACAACAATCGCGCAATCAAGAGATATAATTTTTGAGTTAAAAGGCGGAAATGTAGAATACGTTTTTATTGATAAAAAACAGTCCAGCATATCGGTTGCTAGTTTACAAACGCCAGGCTCGGGAAATATAGTTATAAACTCACAATCAGGTTTTAACGCCATAAATGTTGGAGACACTTTCCAGCTGTGGCAACTCGGGGTAAATATAAGTGGTAACGAGTTTTACACAGTGTTAAGCAAGGATTACTCAGGTAATCTTCATATTAACATCGGCGACTACACTAATGCTAGCTGGGCAAATGCGCAAGCTGGGGGGCCTGGTGAACTTCAAATAGTTATATCTGGAGTAGATGGTGTTTTAAAGTTTCCAGAGAATGGATTAATCACTGGTATAAACATCATAGATGACATGTTGTTTTGGACAGACGGCTTTACTGAGCCTAAAAAAATAAATATTCCACGTAGTATGGCGGGGACGCCTAGTGGTAATTTACATACTAGGTTAGTTAATCCTGTTCAAAATATAAGCTGGAATGATGGTATTCTAATTCAAGAAGAGCATATAACGGTTATTCGTAAGGCACCAAAAAATGCTTTAACTACCAAAACAGAAGTTGATCCTATCTCAGCTTTTGGAACAACCCTCACCATCCACACTTTTCTTATAGATTCTAGTAATCCTTCACAAGGTAACCTCGCATCCAATAGCTCGTTTGAATTATTTGTATTGTTAGATCCACTCTCTCCTAATCCTTTGAGTGTTAATGATATTTTGCTTTTTAACCCAAGTAGTAGTAGTAGTTTACCATCAGACGAACATCAAGTTTCGGCGATATTGACGAATCAAACTAACGACGGTTCGACTGACTTAATGTTTGGCTCTGCTGTTATTGCGGCTGCTGGCACTTATGAAATTTGGGATGGAAGTATAATTGCTATAGGTCAAGTCTCATTCGCACCACAAGAATACAATTGGGCAGTTCAAATTGATGAAGACCAAAAATTTAAAAACAAGTTTCCTAGATTTTCTTATAGATATAAATACGAAGACGGCGAATATTCGTCTTTTGCTCCATTTACAAACATTGTTTTTGAACCTGAAAACTTTAAGTATGACGTTAAAGAAGCATTTAACCTTGGAATGGAAAATGCTGCTACTAAAATTACGCTCTCAAATTACAACTCAAACACACCTAGTGATGTTGTTAGTATAGATTTGCTATATAAAGAATCTAATTCTCCAGTTATTTACACTGTGGATACTATTGATTCTGTTAGTGGTTTGACCTTACCAACGCATAGTTATGAAGTAAAAACTAATCAAATAAAAGCTGTTTTACCGGAAAATCAATTACTTAGGGCTTGGGACGCCGTGCCAATAACCTCTCTAGCGCAGGAGGTTACAGGAAATAGAATTGTATATGGTAATTATTCACAAAATTATGATTTACAAGAAACTCCAAGACTAGTAGTTGACTTAGTAGACAGAGAAGATTGTGGCACTAACCATCCATATAAGTCGTTAAAATCAATTAGAAATTACTCTTTAGGCGTAAGTTATCTAGATAAATATGGAAGGCAAACTCCAGTTTTCACTAACAAGCAAGCTGATGTAGAGATACCTATAGATAAATCAAATAATGTCAACCAAGTATCTTCAAGGATTTTAGGTAGCACCCCTGATTGGGCAAAATACTACAAAGTATTTGTAAAAGAAACTTCTAGTGAATATTACAACCTAGCGATGGATAGGATTTATGATGCTAGAGATGGTAATATATGGTTAAGTTTCCCTTCTTCAGATAGAAATAAAGTTGACGAAGAAACGTTTTTAATATTAAAAAAAGGTGTTGAAGGAGCGCAACCGGTTGATGAAAAAAATAGATATAAAATAATAGCAATAGAAAATGAGGCGCCTGAATTCATAAAGACTAGACTACATCCATTAGGCAAGGTTCAGGAAAATAACTCCTTAGTCAATCCACCATTTAACCCTGCTTCAAATGCAGTAGTATTCACTGGGAATGGAAGTGGTTATCCTATAGCAACATATAATAAAGTGATTTTTGCTAAAGCTGAGTGGGAAAGTGTTGGATTGCCACTCGAGGATTTTAAGGATTTTTCAGTTAGATTTTCAATAGATATAGGTGCTGTAACGCAAAGTACGCAAATTTATGAGGTTATTAGTATTGAGACTGATACTGGTAATCCTTCTGATCCCTATACTATAGTGCTAAACAAACCTATAGAAGAAGATTTTTTAGCCGACACAACCAACCCAAACGTACCTAGTGGTGCTATTGGTATGGAAATATATAATAGGGAGACAACAAACAGTCCGCAATTTGATGGTAGATTTTTTGTTAAAGTTAAAAGAGATATAAATATAGATTACTATATTGTTGCTCAAGCCACCTCTCAGCTAGTGATTGCGTATCAAGGTACCACTCAAATTCCATTCTACTACATGTCAGACGGAAGCGATGGAGGGATAAATACAACAGATGACATTGCTAATATTGGCTCAGGTCCACTTAATACGTGGGAAGAATGGAATAATCTCTACGCTTCTACTGGTGGTAGTCCTTGGTTTATCGATGCGTGTTATTTTGATGGTCAATTTCCACCATCAGCTCACTCATACTTAAATAGCGAGGGTATTTGGAGTGGGATTGGTACTAGTTCGAACAGCGTACCTGCTTCTAGATCGCCTGGTAACAACAAGGGTATATGGACAGATAGTAGTGGGCAAACTTTTATAGATTTGACTTTTGGAAACGTAAGGTCTTCAGTTGGAAACGCAGGGCCATTTCAAACCTCATCTTATCAATTACACACCTCTGCTGACGTTGGAGATACTCAAAATGAGGAGGCTAATAAATGCTCCTCGTGGGAGTCTGTTTCTGGAACTTGTGGTACTTACCAAAAAGCAGCTTATTTTGAAGGCTTGTCAGACTATAATAGTACAAACAATCAACTAAAACATTGGAGGCTTGGCTCCACTAGTAACAACCCTGTTCATGCCGGCGAACAAGATAGAATTTCAAAATTGCATCAGGGTTCAAAATTTAAATTTGTAGGAGATCCAAACAATACTATATATGTGATTTCTGGACCAGTAGAAATATCATACCAATTATCGCATTACAACACGGGTAACATGGACGATGGTCATGGGTATCTTGGACTATCTAGCGGTGGGTGTTGTAGTTATAATGCAACGTGTAGTTCTGCTTATGAAACTTGGTGTTATGGAAGTAGTGGTAGTGAGCAATGGGCTGCTACCGAAAAATTATTTGATTTTATGGAACTTCTTGGTCATTCAAGAAATAGAAGAATACGCTATAGAATACCCATTAGTGATCTTGATGGGAATAACATTAGTCCAATTAGTTCAACTTCAACTTTTAATCCAATAGATACAGGTCAACCAGGTACTGCGGATGCTGTTAATTTAGGTAATATACAATTTGTTGAAGAGCAGTGGGTAAATTACGTTGACGAGCAAGTTGTGTTAGAAAACCCAGCGATATGGGAGACAGAACCAAAACAAGATATTGATTTAGATATATATTATGAGGTTGACGGTACTTTTCCCCTTGAAATAAATAATGAAACCAATTATACCTTTGCTCCTGTTGGATCAACAGTGAGTATTCAACAACCATCATCGGCAGTTCCCATGCTTCAACCAGGGACTACTACGGTTGTTGGTTGGAGTGGTAGTGTGGTACAGCTAAGTGCGTATGCGAATAATGTTGATCTTACTCAATCCATGGCAATTGTTTTTAGTAGACCAGATGGAAGTTGTGTTGAAGCAGAACTTGTGAATTTAGGATCACCTATAGTAGATGTTTCAGGTAACGACACTTCATTTTTCTTAAACATAAAACCAGATGTTTCCAACAAAACAGTTAAGCACTCTTGGTTTAATTGTTATTCTTTTAGAAACGGGGTTGAGTCTGATAGGATAAGAGATGATTATAATCAATTAAGGATTGATAAGGGTGCCAAAGCTTCGTCTACTTTAGACGAACCATATAAAAAAGAACAAAGAAAACATGGTTTAATTTATTCTGGTATATATAACTCCAATTCCGGTGTAAATAATCTTAATCAATTTATTGCAGCGGAGAAAATTACAAAAGATGTAAACCCTGCATATGGTAGTATTCAAAAGTTACACTCAAGATCTACGGCTGCAGGTGATTTAATAGCGCTTTGTGAGGATAGAATTTTAAAAATACTAGCAAATAAAGATGCTGTATACAATGCCGACGGGAACCCGCAGTTAACAGCAAACGAAAACGTATTAGGACAAGCAATTCCTTACTCTGGAGAATACGGGATATCTAAAAATCCAGAATCATTTGCATCGGAAGCCTATAGAGTTTACTTTACAGATAAGGTTAGAGGTACTGTTATGAGGTTATCTATGGATGGACTAACACCTATATCGAGTCATGGTATGAAAGATTGGTTTATAGATAATTTAAAATTATCAAACAAATTAATAGGTAGTTACGATGATAAAAAAGATGAGTATAATATTACTCTAGAGGGTGATGCAAGTGTTCTTGTTCGCGAGAAGCCAGGATATCCAATAACAGCTACATTTAGAGAAGATGTAAAAGGTTGGGTTAGTTTTAAATCATTTACACCTGAAAACGCTATTAGTTGTGCTAACCAGTACTACACTTTCAAAAACGGTAGTATATGGAAGCATCATGATAAAAACACTGATGCTAATGATTTTTACTTAATACCTAATGATTCTAGTCTTACGGTTATTATCAACGAAGTCCCTGGAAGCATAAAGTCTTTTACATCAATAAATTATGAGGGCAGTCAGTCAAGAGTAAAACAATTTATAACCGACGCTACCACTGGATTAACAGATGGAGAGTATTATAACTTAACGCCAAAAGACGGTTGGTATGTTGACTCTATTTTTACAGATAAAGAATCTGGAACTATTGATGAATTTATAGAAAAAGAAGGTAAGTGGTTTAACTACATAAAAGGAATAGATGTAAAGGTGGATGGTGGTACTGTGTCGATCAACCCTGATGGAAGTTCTAGCTTTGATCAAGCTAGTTTTGCAATTCAAGGGCTAGGTATACTAAACCAAACACCTATACAGACAAGTGTTTTGGGATGTACTGATACTTTAGCTGCTAACTATGATGCTGCTGCTACTATTGATGATGGATCATGCATACCTATATTGTTTGGTTGTATGGAGCCTACGGCATCAAATTATTATGTTATGGCGAATAATAGTGATGATTCATGTTTATGGATAGGGTGTTATGGAGACCCATGCGATGTTATAAATTCGTTTTTATTAAATCCAGATTATGCTCAAGCTTATAACTGGTCCGTGCAACACCCTACTGCCACTCCATTCCTAGATGATGGTAGTTGCATATATGCTGTATATGGTTGTACAGAGCCACTTGGCACTAATAATTACAATAGTTTAGCAAACGTAAACCAAGTTAGTTGTACTGATAACACTGATCCCTGTATATATGCAATGACGGGATGTATGTTAACTACTGCTGATAATTATGATGCTACAGCAAATGTTGATAATGGAACATGTAGTTGGTCAGGTTGTACAGAGCTTTTGGCAACAAATTACCTTGGTTTCCCTACAGAAGCAAGTAGTTATGTATCTACAAACAATGCCCTCTACGGAATACAAGATGATGGTTCTTGTTTAGGTGGTGGATGTATGGATTCATTAGCAAATAATTATGATGCTTTCGCTACATATGATCCTTTTGCTGGAAATGGTTCTTGTTTATATTGCGAACTCACAACAGCTAATCCACTTAATAATTATGACGGTATACCTGTGGTATCAACTGACATTGCTGATGAAACCTTAGTAGGCGCAAATAACGGCCAAATAGCAGTGGTTATAAACGCAAACGCTCCTTACTTACCATTTACATACGTGCTAACAGACTCTTTGGGTTCCAGTGCCTTTACACAAACGTCTGGAGTTTGGTTAAATGGACTTCCAAACGCTTTGTCAACAATGTTTTCTAATCTACCAACAGGGGCATATAGTCTCACGATATATGGTAGTGGTGCTGGTAGTGTTTGCTCTGAGACATTAGCGCCGATAGTGGTTGGTACAACTGTTGCTCCAATATACTACGGTTGTACCGATTCAACTGCTTGTAATTACCTTTACCCAGCAGATGCAACTCACGTAGATGATAATTCATGTGAATTTAGTACATGCGCGGGTTGTGCAGATCCGCTAGCGAATTATCCAAACTCTTCTTGGGGTAGTGGCGCAGGTACTAGTTACCAAAGTCAAAGCGGTAATCCATTTACAGACACAGCACAATGTATTACTCCTGGAAGCTCAGCTTTTGGGCCTTGTACTATACCTTGTGGGGACGGTAACGACGCCACTTCTTATTCTAATTATTGTTGTGGTTACACTATACCTGGCTGTACAGATCCTACAGCTTGTAACTACACAGCCGCGCCAAATGGTCAAACTATAGTTGATGGAAGTGTAACTTGTAATTATAACGGCTGTACGGATTCAACTGCTAATAATTTTTCAGCTTGTGCAACGATTGATGATGGATCTTGTACTTATACAGTTATATCTGGTTGTACTAATCCTTTAGCATGTAACACTACTGCGGGCGCGACCGTTGATGATGGTTCTTGTATACTTGGTTTTGATGGGGTTACAATAGGTGATCCTGATTTTGCCGCTGATCACAATTTAGCTTTACCATTCTATTTCTTTGATAACGGCACCCCGTTTCCTCAATTAGGAGATACTATTCAAAACATGGTTATAGGTGGGTATCCACAAAACAGTGCAAACGACGTTGATGTGGCATTAAGTATAAAATCTTTAGACCCTACAATGGCTCAATATGGCCCGGGCGATAGCGTTAAGTTTCAACTTAGAGAAGCCTCTAGCGGAGCTCCTCCAACTAACTTTAGTAGTGTAGTTGACGGGCCTAACACTATAAGTAATACAGGTGGTGTTGTTTGGAACCACCAAGCAGGTGGAGCTGTGTATGGAGATCGAACTAATAATCCTACACTTTACGTTGATCCTTATCCTTGGGGTCCATCGGCTAATTCTTCTTCTAATTATACGTTTGATTACAAGCATACAGTGCAGAGTGGATTTACTTATATAAAAAAATATGTTGTTGAAGTATGGTCTGAAATTGGCGGTGTAGAATACGGTAGGCGTACTGCATATGGGACTTCTGGTCCTAATGATAGTTGTGGTGTTTACAAAGAGTTCTTTTTCCATGGTTACGACGAGTGTAGCAGTCCTTACGCTAATAGTGGTTGTACAAATCCATCAGCATGTAATTATGACTATGCAGCTACTTGTGATGATGGAAGTTGTATTATTTGCACGGTACCATGTTATGATTGTATTTGTGCGACTCCACAAAACGGTGGTGGTTGTACAATGCAACTAACAGTTGGTGGTTGTTGCGCTGGACCAGGAACTTGTCAATATCCTAATGATCCAGTCGGAGGTTATAGCGATCCTAATTCCCCTTGTTTTGGTGCTAATGCAATCATATAAAAAAAATAAAACATGCCAATAACAAACATATCTTTAAGTTTTTCAAATATAAACATATCCACACAGGTAGGAGATGTAGTTTACTACACTTCACCCTCTAACGGGGGTCCGACTGGTGGTTTTAACACGTCTGAATTAGTTGACACCGCTTATTTGGGTGTTATAATAGCTATTAACGGTAACAGTATTATAGTTGAGTACAATAATGATCCACCGCACCTTGGAGCACCTCCAATAGGATCTTTTATATCTTTTGCTAAAGACAAAAGTATTAACACTTCTAGTCTTTTAGGTTATTATGCTAGCATTAAATTCGTAAATAACTCAAAGAAAGCAAACGTAGAATTGTTTAGTGTCGGTGCTGAAATATCACAAAGTAGTAAATAAAAACTAAAAATAAAACATGTCATATCATAATATACCTAATAACGTGAGGCAAAGCAGAATAAATGCTCCAGGTAAAACTGCCCCTCCTGGATATCATTATATGCCAGATGGTTCGCTCATGTCTAATAGTGCGATGGCTGAGTTAGACGGTGGTAACTCAAGACCTCTTATAAGAGACGCTCAAAATAACATACCGCAGAGCCCAACCGCTTCTACCTTAGGAAAATACCACTTGTGGGGAAGAGCTAGTTGCTCCATGGAATACGCATATCAACGGTATATAAACAATCCATCAAGTAGTATGACTGCTGGGTCTTGGAACGAACTAGTATTTACGGGTTCTAGTGGAATAACACACAATATTCACGGTAAGTATGTTTTGATTAACAAGAATTTACCAAACTCTATACCAGACGCTGGTTTAGTATCATCCATGAGTCCAGGTTTAACTTATCAACCCTGGATAAACCCAGCTAACAGTGAGGAATTTTATCAATGGGCGGGAAGCCCAAATCCGGGTGATATAGTTGCTTGGAAGGCAACCCCTGGTATGGGCATGGCTATTGGCGATACTTCGATTGATTACGAATTAGTAGAGGCACCTGTTGTGATGGTTTACTTAGGTAAAAGTACAAGCGGTATACCCAACAGCATTATTCCAGGGGCGGGTTTATTTTTCAATTACTCTCCTTACGATCTTAAATACCCGGTAACTACCCATGCATTTGGTTCGTGTGAACAGGCTATCACTGCTTGGGAAAATAGTGTGTTTGTGGAGACTCAAGAAATCGGTGTGCTTGTAGAGACTCAAGGCGCAGGTGTTTCTTTAGCTCGTTTAGTAGCCCCAGACGATACTGTGACTACAAAGGTAATAACAAAACTTGACTTAGATTTATCAGATTTACCAGCCACTAGCGAGCGTAGGCGTTTTGATATATTTGGGGATAAAGGAGCAGAGTTTAAATTAGAAATTAAAGATAATACCACTGGATATCACTACAACTTCGTGACAAATGCTTTTCAAGCTGCTCCATCTAGTTTAGAAGAGCAAATCTCTGGTAACTCATACAGAGGAAATATTATATTTCCAGCGGTAACAGGTGGTGATGATCAGTATGATATCTTTCTTTACGCAAAACCAGGTACAGAACACGTTAATTATAGAGAATTTAGGTTTGGAGATGGTTCGTTAGATGTTAATAGGTCTATAGGTTCTGACTCTTTAATGATGACAAAAGTTATATATCAATACTCGGCTCTAACATTAACTCTAGCGGGTTATTCCATTGGTACGACGGTTGCTGGCACACTTGGCACCGACACTATATCTATAAATAGAGGAAAACCTAATACCAAAACGGCTTTTAGTTTTACAACTACCGCTGTGGCAACGGCTGCTTATAGGGTTTTAAAACAACCAACATCATATGATGTTCTAGCTTTTGTTGAGCCAGTTGTTGGTTCCGCTCCAATTGATTTACCAGGAGAAAACATATATCCAGCGATTAGTAATACAGATACGACTGCGGCAGCTAGGGACACATCGGCTTTGGCTATAACCATGGATTCTGCCGTCGCTTCTAAAATGAAGATAGGAGATAGAGTAACTGGAAATGCTGCTTTGGATGCTGGTACTTTCACAGTTGCTTCATTAGACTCTACAAATGTTTTTTCAATTTCAACAGCTGTTGCTATTGCAGATGGTATAACCTTAAGTTTTAGTAACAGAATGAATTTTAGCTGGCCTATCAACAAATTTGTTGATGTAATTAAAGAGGGGATGGTTCTCTTAGCTGACACGAATGTCACGGCGGATACATCTATAAGTATTTATGAAGATATTGCAACTTTGTTTGGGGGAACCAAAAAGGAGAAAAAAATAATTAAAAACTTAAGACCAGCGCTGAGTACCTTGGCTAAAAAACCAACCGTAGTAAAAGGATTGGTTACCGTTCAACAAGGACAAATCGTATTTAACAAGCAACAAGTTTTTGCTTTAGCTGGAGATACTTTAAAAATAGGTGGTTACGGTGAGAGTGAAATACTAAGAATATATGGTTGGGATGTTAAGCTTACAGATCTTGCTATCGCTTTAACCGCCCCGACGACTACGACTAGAGAGGCTACTAGCGCTAACGCGTTAATAGACGTTAACAGTAGAGAAGGTGTTATTAATAACGTTTCTAGAGTTGGTGGGATAGGTATTGATCCAAAACGACAAAATCCACTTATAACAGCTGGGGGTGGAGCTACTAGCAACGGTGATTGGACAATGGATGCTGTTCAAACTTTAGAGAATGGTGCTACTTTAACTATAGAAAACACAAGTAGAATTGCAACTATAACTGGTAACATACAGATAGTAAAAGCAGGCACTGCAAGTCAAACTTTAAGATTTGATATAAACAAACTGCTTTCTACAACCGCTCCATAGTAAAATAACGAGCAAAACTGTGACTATTATAGATATAAATTAAATTAAATTATGTCTAAAAATGAATTACAAACTCTGTTTGATAATACACCTGCAAAATCATACAAAGATAAAATAACTCAAATAGAAGAGTATCTTACCAGTGTGGCAGATGGTGTGAATGTAGTTGTTGGAGATGGGAATGAATTGATATACCCAGATATGTGGGAGTACAAAC
>Ga0209816_1001323_pt1 | contig 18630 bp, 15 predicted proteins | sample CoawatmetaG01DNA_FD_187509 | JGI IMG/M metagenome (GOLD analysis project Ga0209816, IMG submission 187509) | Marine microbial communities from the West Antarctic Peninsula - Coastal water metaG017-DNA (SPAdes) (version 2) | ecosystem: Environmental > Aquatic > Marine > Coastal ... | reverse complement strand
GATTTGGTGATCAAGTGAAACAGTCGTACTCATTATTTTCTCCTAAACGTATTCAAACCTTTTGGATAAACCTGCATCATTAGAATTTGACTACTAGTTTTTGCGGCTAAAGCAGCAAGCTCAAGATTTATAGGATAGGTTAGAGCATGTCATACGACATGTAAAGGTATTGTATGATTTAATCGGGCTTTTGCTACTTTATTCTGGTCGCGGCGACAGGTAGCTTAAAACAAGGCCACGGGTTGTCTCGGTAAGCCACTATGGCAAGACTGGGCCCGAAGCCGATTACGAATCATGGATCTCTGAAATTACCACAGAATCCAGTCGTTTTAGTGGCCACCTCGGCGTCAATGTCATCAGACCAAGTCTCGGGTCGCGTCGCTATACCATTATTTATCGGTTCGATAACATGGACCATGCCAAGGCTTGGCAGCACTCTTCGCAACGCCAAATGTGGATGGAAAAAATTGATGGGATGATTGAGGGCGAAGCGAAATTTAAAACCGCGACTGGACTTGAAGTGTGGTTTGAATTTCCCCAAGTAGCCAGCGCTAAGCAACCCATTAAGTGGCGGATGAGTATTATCCTAATCGCGGTGGTGTATAACCTAATTATCGCACTCAACTTCATGCTAGCTCCTTGGATTGGCGATTGGGGCATTCACAGCCGCACAGCCGTCATCGTAACTACGCAGGTGCTGCTGATGACCTACCTAGTTATGCCACGCGTAACTCATTATGTTAAGAGTTGGCTCTATGTCTAATCATACTACCGCCGGTCAATGTAAACTGGCAGCCTTCGTCGGTCTGCTAGTTAGCTCAATAGCTTTCGCAGGCGACAACCTTGACGCGGAATTTAATCCGCTACTGAGCAGCTATGAAGCGACTAAACTCAGTGCGGGCGCACGAATTGATAGCAGTAATATTGCTAGCTACAGGCAGTGGTTGGACGATTCCGTCGCCGACTTGATTGGCGATCAAGCGCTAACTCTGACACTCGGTCCGTCTCTTGAAATACCGATACACCCTAACTACCGCAAGGCCAGTGAAGAAAATCTTAACGAAACGGCGATTGGTGATGCCCCGGGAGAACTTCTTGGCTATACCGGGGGTCGTCCATTCTTAAAACTAGAAGGCAGCGACCCTCAGGCGGGGTTAAAAGCAGCGTGGAATATGCGTTACAGCTACGCCCCTGACGAAACAGAAACAGAGCAGTTTAATTGGCACTATCGCGATATGCGCAAAGACAAGATCGAGCGCACTTTAAAAATGTATGGGGTGATATCAAGGGGTCAATGCAACTAGGAATAATATTACTCTTCCCCAGTTGATTTTTCCGTTCATTGCTTAATCCTTTTTAGATGAGAACGCAAAATGTGATCCAATCGTGTTCTGTCTAAATATTTACCCTTAGCTATAACTACATTGATGCTTCTTGTATTACTAATACCTTCCAATGGATTCTTCTTTAGAAGCACCAAATCTGCTCGATAACTGGGTTCAATTTTCCCAGAATTTGTTCCCATCCACTTTGATGGATCTAATGTTGCATCGTACAAAACTTGAGTATTAGTTAGACCTATTTTATTAGGTGTTTCCAATTCATGGTGAAGTGAAAAGCCCGTAATCATGCCACAGGATCGAAGGGCATCGGTTCCATCGGTAAGGGTTACACCTTACCCAACCTTCGTAAATTTAATCCTATCTATTAGTGTTCCAGATACCTCACAACCAGTTATTTCTGAGTCTTTATTTCGAACAAAGTTTACTCTTAGAAAAAAACCGGTATTGCCTGAAAAGGTGTCAGTATCATAAGGATTTAAATATACTTCGCTGCGCAGGTTTTGAGCTTTAAGTTGGTTATCTTCAGTCACAAACTCATAGGTGGTGTCCAACTCTTGGCTGTAAAACCGGCCAGTAAATTCTGACAAATCAAGTATGTTGGCATTGAATGAGGGCAACAGAACTCTCCTTCCTTCAAGGACTAGACCACCATAAATACCTTCAACCATTATGATTTTGTCAGATCCAAGCCTTAACTTTCTGCCCTCGGCACCAAAACGAAACTCATTGTCAGATAAGTGTGTCAGTGGCTGTTGTGCCCCACCCATAACTTGTAAGTCAAGCTGTTGGTCATCTTTAGTAATGGTGTAACTCAGTCCACCTAACACTTCAAAATCACCGATGTAACTCCTTAATGTGTCGTTTGATACCTCCGCAGTCGTTAAACTAGTTTGGGGTAATGTTGACAGATAAAAGTCTGCAATTTCATAGGCGGTGTTTAAGGGATTTAGGTAGGGTAAATTGGCTAACACAACCACGGACAATTTTTGACTGGGTATTCTCAATAAGAAAGCTTTGAAACCAGCTATTGTTCCTCCGTGCCCAAATGTATCTGTGCCTCGATAAGGGTCTATTACCTGTCCAAATGCATAGTTTGTGATCTCACCATTATTAAAAATACCTGTGGTTTTCATTTGTTGGATAATATTGAAGTTACCTACTATTGGCTGTTCAAAATTTATTGCCCATTTGGATAAATCTTCAACAGTGGTCCTTAACCCTGATGACCCAACCATGGTGGAATTCAATATGCTTTTAATAAAACCATCTGTTGAGATTCGATATGAATAGGCCTTATTGGGAATGATCGTTTGGTAATCGGTTAGAAACGCGCTGTTATCCATACCTAGCGGTTCGAAGATACGCTTTTGAGTGAATTCTGCAAATGATTGACCCGATACCTGTTTAACTACTTGGGCCAATAAAAAATAACCTGAATTACTATATTCAAAGGTTTCTCCTGGTGTAAAATTCAAATCGTTTTGCATGGTTAGCAGTTTAAAAGATTGCGATTCGGTGGTAATGTCATCATGCCTCCAACCCGCTAAAGATCGCAAAACACCTACCTCTCGTAAACCGCTGGTATGATGTAATAAATGCCGCAGAGTGATTTTATGTTCAAATTTGGGCAACTCAGGTAAATATTGACTCACCTCATCATCAATAGATAATTGACCTTCGGACTCTAATAAGAGTATTGAGAATGCGGTAAATTGTTTGGAGATAGAGGCCGCATCAAACACTGTGTTCGACGTAATTGGGATACTGTATTCAAGGTTCGCCAATCCAAAACCATTACTGTGAATAATCTTGCCGTCTTTGACCACTGCGACAGCTAATCCGGGTGATGTCGCGCTGTCCCATCGTGCCAAATACTGATCGACTTTTCCCGAGGGAGTTAGCGCTTTCCTAGAAATACTCTTCACCTCTAATGTATATTTTGCGGGCACTTTAGCATTATTAAAAGATTGTATTTCAAGTACATAGGTTCCAGTTACATCAGACGTAATAGTCGCAAGTTCTTCTCCAAAATTACTGGTTAAATCGAAGACATCAATTTTTTCTCCTTTAGTATCAAAAGTGGTAATCATCAGATCTCCTCCCTTTTGTACTAATCGAAATTCTGCAAACTGGTCTTTCGTTAGTGCAATGTCGTACCGATGTTTGTCTGAATTTTTTATCTCTGATTGAACCTCTTCATTCTCTTCCAAAATCCACTTTTCAGATTCAGCAGAAACCAAGTTAATGGGAAAAAGTGTAAATATTAAAAGTGTGAGTTTAGTTTTGTTGTATATAGGCATGTCAATTGGTTCTCGATCAATAAATGTTGTATCAATCTATCCCTATTGACTGGGCATTTCGACCGAATAAAAAAGTCGAACCTTTTAATACAAAGATTTTTCGTTAGACTTTCTTAAAAACCCGTATCGATTTATTAATTTACCTTACCAAGTTGCCTTTTACGATATTGAGTGGGGGTTAGGCCTATGTGGATTTTAAAAGCGGTATTAAAAGACGATTTTGAATTAAACCCAACTTGATACAAAATCTCGAGAACGGTGAGTTTATGTTTTACATGATTTTCTAATAATTTTGCGGCCGCTTCAATTCTATATCGATTGATAAAATCAAAAAAATGTTGACCCATCTTATGGTTGATTAAAATCGATAAGTTCTTTGAGGGAATCTTCATTTGTGTGGCTAACTTTTGCAGAGTAAGTGATGGGTCTAGATAAGGCATCTCTTTGTACATATATTCTTTGATACGCATAATTTCCAGATTAGTACCCAAATCAACATCTTGATCTTTTACGCTATCGGTATTTACCTGACCTTGATGTAACAAGGTTTCAACTAACTGCAACTCACTACTCACTCCACGAAATAGTTCCGGGAAAAATAATACCTTCAAAATAAACCCCGTGGTCACAGACAAAGCCGAAAACCCCACAACAATCTGCAGCCAATTAAACACCTGATCATAAGATGTAAAAGCAACAATCTCTTTGACAGTAGCTATCGAACCCACAATAAAAAATACCAAAGTAAGTTGTTTTAACCATTGGTAACTTTGATTGCTAGTTTCAGTATAATTTTGCAGATAAATACGTCTAAATTTTCGCAAAGTAAAACCCACCAGTAGAATATAAGATAACCATTGAATGTTGATCGCGGCCGATATCAAGTCTCTGTTGGTTAGATCTAACATTGACAAAAGGTTAACAAAAACAAAAGGTATGGTATGCGATAGATAGGTCAACTTTAATTTAAAATTTTGATAACAAATGGCCAACACATATAAATAAAACACGGGCATTTCAAGAAACGAAAATGTGATACGAAACAGCTCCCTCTCATTTGTACCTGGCAGCAGAATCCACACAAACCAACCACTAATATTGAGTGCCGTTAACATTAAGAACACCGCAAGAAGGCGATTCCCAATCTTATTTTGTGTTTTGACGCTCAGCAGAAATCCTGCCAAAAGCAATAATACAAAAACGCAAAGCACACCGATAATATTAATTAACTGCAATATCTACGAACCTCTACGGTTATATTTACGAAAAACAAAATTGAAAAAAGTAGCCCGCCTATATTCATCCGATCCAATGCTTCATTAAATTTGTCTAAAATAACTAATAAGGGTTTTAATGAAATATTAAAATCCTTGGTTTCGCACTCATTCATTTTTATATTTTGCTGTTGCCAACAGTTACTTAATCTGCGTTCTGTAATATAAATTCCAAGTTCCAGAATTCGATTCCACAATATCTGGCAATCCACTGAGATATCGAAAATCTGCGAGGAAGACACCACCACAATCGACTAAACCAATTAATAACACTGGTAATCATAGTTTGTTCATATCTAATTCAACTTTATTTGAATAAGTGACTTAGAGTCTAAACCGAATGGAAGGACTTTTGAAGTACTTAGATACTAGGTGTTGGAGGGGGTAGGAACATTTATTCCCAAATAAAAAGGGGTTTAGGACGATCCTCTCCTACTGCATCACCCTATCGTACACTCTCTGTAGGTATGCCCATGGTATGCATAACTCAATCGTTCTATAGAGTCGATTACAGGGGACCCCAGACTCTATATCAAAGGGGGTCTTCGGGGCATTCTCTCCCTAAGGTCGCGAAATGGTTTAAGGATGGGATGGAGTCCTCTAAGGATTTGCGACTCCCTGTATCAAGGTGAGTGGTTTTTAACGTTTTGCGAACATATTTACGATCTTCTCTAATCCCCATTTAACATTGCTATTCTTAAACTCGACTTATGATTTGCAGTAATAGCAACCGTTTGCAACTTTCTTTGTAAAAACCCCCATTTTTGGGGCGTTTTGTAACAGGCTTGTAACTAATAACTCTATATAAATCAATGGGTTACACCTACACGACTACTCCCACTCAATCGTTGCCGGGGGTTTGCTAGAAACGTCGTAAGTCACCCGAGAAACCTCAGCAATCTCATTGATAATACGGTTAGAGACTTTCTCTAACAGTTCATAAGGAAGATGTGCCCATCGAGCGGTCATAAAATCAATAGTCTCGACAGCGCGTAGCGCAATGACCCACTCATAACGACGAGCATCCCCGACTACACCAACTGACTTGATGGGCAAGAACACCGCAAAGGCCTGACTAGTTTTGTGATACCAACCAGAGGCGTACAATTCTTCAATGAATATAGCATCTGCCTCACGAAGGATATCCGCGTATTCTTTTTTAACTTCTCCGAGGATACGAACGCCTAAGCCAGGGCCAGGGAATGGATGACGATAGACCATGTCATAGGGTAAGCCTAACTCAACACCAATTTTTCGAACTTCATCTTTAAATAGCTCTCGTAGGGGCTCAACCAGTTCCAACGCCATATCATCAGGGAGTCCACCCACATTGTGGTGGGACTTAATGACGTGTGCCTTGCCTGTCTTAGAGGCTGCAGATTCAATAACATCAGGATAAATAGTGCCTTGTGCTAAAAAGTTTACATTATCAATCTTGTGGGACTCTTCATCGAAAATTTCGATAAATGTATTGCCGATGACTTTGCGCTTTGCCTCGGGGTCACTGACACCCACCAGACCATTTAAAAACTTGTCTTGGGCATTGGCACGAATGACTTTAACACCCATGTTTTTGGCGAACATTTCCATCACTGCGTCGCCTTCGTTTTTACGGAGTAATCCGTTGTCAACAAACACACAGGTAAGCTGATCGCCGATGGCTTTGTGTAGCAAGGCAGCAACGACAGACGAGTCAACACCCCCAGATAGGCCGAGAAGTACGTGACTGTCGCCGACCTGCTCCTTCACACGCATCATTTGATCTTCGATGATCGCAGCAGCGGTCCATAGGGGCTCACAACCACAGATTTGTAAGGCGAAGTGTTGGAAGATTTTTTCACCCTGCAGTGTATGAGTTACCTCAGGATGGAACTGGATACCATAAAATTGTTTTTCTTCATTAGCCATGCCAGCAATGGGGCATGAGGGAGTAGACGCCATCAGACTAAAGTCTTCAGGCATTGCCACAACTTTATCACCGTGGCTCATCCAGACATCTAGCAAGGCTTCACCAGCGGTGCCTGTATGGTCTTTTACATCGCCAATGAGTGCTGAATGACCTTCAACTTTGACTTGAGCATAACCGAATTCTCGAACATCTGAGGTATCAACTTTTCCACCTAACTGGCTGGCCATGGTCTGCATGCCATAGCAGATTCCTAAGACGGGTAACCCCATAGTAAATACACAATCTGGCGCTCTGGGGGCGCTTGCTCCTCCAGTGACGGACTCGGGACCACCGGACAAAATAATACCTTGAGGATTAAATTCGCGAATTTCTTCTTCAGTAATATCCCAAGCTCTGATTTCAGAGAACACACCTATCTCGCGCACACGACGTGCAATTAGCTGAGAGTACTGAGAGCCAAAATCGAGAATAAGTATCTTTTGCGAATGTAAATCGGTCATTAGTTGCCCTTAAAGTAAAAAGGCTAGGCTACTCAGCCCAGCCCTTTATTAAACATTATGTAAAAACACACTAAATGATGGCCCTATCGACCACCGGCAGGATAGTTAGGTGCTTCTTTGGTAATTTGTACGTCATGTACGTGACTCTCGCCAATACCGGCTGAGGTTGCACGGACAAACTCTGGTTTGGTGCGCATTTGCTCTATGGTTGTGCAACCGGTGTAACCCATGGCAGAACGTAAACCACCCATCATTTGATGAATAATACTAGAGACTGGCCCTTTATAGGGTACTCGACCCTCAATGCCTTCTGGAACCAACTTTTCAACCGCACTGGCATCTTGGAAGTAACGGTCACTTGAACCCATAGAATGAGACATAGCGCCTAGAGAACCCATGCCTCTATAGTTCTTATAAGAACGACCTTGGAACATTTCTATTTCACCTGGCGCTTCTTCAGTGCCAGCTAACATGGAGCCCATCATTACCGAACTTGCGCCCGCAACAATAGCTTTTGCCATATCACCAGAATAACGAATTCCACCATCGGCAATGACCGGCACACCCGTGCCTTTAAGTGCCTCAACGGCACTAGCAACAGCGGTTATCTGGGGTACGCCAATACCCGTAATGATACGCGTTGTACAAATTGACCCGGGGCCAATACCTACTTTCACGCCATCTGCGCCGGCATCGACGAGGGCTCTAGCGCCTTCTCCGGTCGCCACATTACCACCAATTATCTGGACATCAGGGAAATTTTTCTTAATCCACCTGACGCGATTTAATACGTTTAAAGAATGGCCATGTGCAGTATCAACCACCAGTACATCTACATTGGCATGTACAAGAGCGGCTATTCGCTCATCAGTTCCCGCTCCAACGCTGACTGAAGCTCCGACGATTAGTCGACCCTGATCATCTTTACAAGCATGGGGGTATTGTTCAGCTTTATCGATATCAGTTACCGTAATTAGTCCTTTAAGCTCAAAGGCATCATTAATGACCAATACTTTTTCAATTCTGTGTTTATGAAGTAGCGCGCGCACTTCATCAGCACCGGCACCCTCTTTGACAGTTACTAAGCGCTCTTTGGGCGTCATAACTGAGGTTACACAGGCACTCATGTCGGTAGCGAAACGCACATCTCGGCGCGTTACGATGCCAACCAGGTTACCATTCTCAAGAATGGGAACACCGGAAATATTATTGGCCAGCGTGAGCGCATGCAGTTGTTCCAGCGTGGCAGATGACTCAATAGTGAAAGGATCCTTGACCACTCCACTCTCATACTTTTTGACCGCCCAAACTTGTTTGGCCTGTTCTTCTATAGTCATACTCTTGTGAACTATACCAACACCGCCCTCTTGGGCTATAGCGATCGCCAGGCGGGATTCAGTAACCGTGTCCATTGCCGCTGATACCAGCGGGATATTCATGGTAATACCGCGAGTTAGCTGTGTTTGTGTTGCCACATCTTTTGCAGTGACGTCAGAATACCCAGGCACGAGTAAAACGTCGTCAAAGGTCAGTGCTTCGTGAGAGATTCGTAACATAAAGAACGCCTACCTCGGTATGCTCTAAAGAGCGAATACATATTGGATTTTAAAAAGTAAGCGGCGCATTATAGGCCTCAGGGACTATAAGGTAAACATTTATTTGGTATTGGCTTGGATAGACTAAATGATGATAAAGCACTGATTTTAATATTTTTTTAACTCCTCGGGAATTAACAGGTGTTGAAATATACATCTTAAATTAGTTACCTTCCGCTGCTCATTTCACTACAATATGGCTATGCCTACAGATACCCCTAATCGCCAAATTTTTACCGTTAGTGAACTCAATCGCACTGTTCGTCAGTTGCTGGAAAGTACGCTACCTCTATTGTGGGTAGAAGGTGAAATATCGAACTTTGCACGGCCAAATTCAGGCCATTGGTACTTAACCCTCAAAGATCAGAACGCGCAGGTTCGCTGTGCTATGTTTAAAAACAGTAATACACGCGTTAACTTTAAACCCGGTAACGGAATTTCTGTATTGGTTCGGTGCAGAGTCGGTTTATATGAAGGGCGGGGAGACTATCAGTTAATTATAGAGCACATGGAAGAAGCTGGCTTTGGTGCGCTGCAACGGCAGTTTGACCAGCTAAAAGCAAAACTGGCTAATGAGGGTTTATTTGATCAGGCTCATAAGCAGCCTATGCCGAGATCAGTCAACCACATTGGTGTTGTCACGTCGTCTACGGGTGCCGCGTTCAAAGATATTTTAGCCGTCCTAAATCGCAGATTTCCTAGCATTAAAGTCACTCTCTTCCCTACTGCAGTTCAAGGCGGCCAAGCCGCGGAACAAATTGTAGAAGCAATAGACAACGCCAACCAAAATAATCGTTGTGATGCTTTAATTGTGGGTCGCGGCGGCGGTTCTCTAGAAGATTTATGGCCGTTTAATGAAGAGTCAGTGGCGCGTGCTATTTTTAATAGCGGCATTCCTATTGTCAGTGCGGTAGGCCATGAAGTTGACTTTACCATTGCTGACTTTATTGCCGACCTTCGCGCACCCACACCGTCTGCAGCAGCAGAGTTAATAAGTCCAAATGGCGATGAGATAATCTCACAGTTTGCTGGGTTTGAAACATTATTAGCCAATGCAATAAATAGGCGGCTACAAAGATTAAACCAAAAGACAGTGGAATTACGCAATCGACTGCAGCATCCAGGCCGAAAACTTCAAGAGCAAGCTCAGCATCTTGATCACTTGGACATTCGCTTGAAACGCTCGATTCAAGGGATACTTCAGGTCTATCGCCACAAGATAACCCTGCGGCGAGATCGTCTGCTACGTCAACACCCTCGCGAGGCCCTAGCGCATCAAAGACAGCGTTTGAATGATGCCATCAACCAAATATCTAAAGCGGCTAGTCAGCAACTGAAAGAAAAAGTGAGCCACACAGAACAAACAATGCACCTACTGGATGCTGTCAGTCCTCTTAAAATACTCGGCCGCGGTTTCTCCGTTATTCGCGATGATAAAAATCAAGTGGTTAAGAGTATTGCCTCCGTGACCCCGGGAGAGAATCTTAGAGCAAGCCTGATCGATGGCGAACTTAACATTGAAGTTACCAAAATCACTAAAACTGATATTCTCACAACATAAAGGGCCATGCCATCGCGCGTCTAGCGGCTGCGTATGACAGTAGACATTAGTCGTTTCTTTTACTGTATTTAACGATCTTCTTACGCTTCATTCCAGCACGATCTTTAGTGGTAACCGCCTTATTTTTATAGGGATTTTCTCCAGTGCGATATTCAATTTTCACTGGGGTACCTTGCAGGCCTAATTCGCGGCGAAAAATCTTTTCGAGGTAGCGAGTATATTGTGCAGGTACCGCATCGGTCTGATTACCATGAATGATAATTACAGGAGGATTACGACCTCCTGCGTGAGCAAAGCGCAACTTGACCCGTCGCCCATGCACCAATGGTGGCTGATGCTCCTCAACGGCTCCTTCTAATACTTTGGTCAGGCGCGAGGCGCTTAGTGCGTCAGTCGCCGCTCGATAGGCGGCGCCGATGGAATCATAAAGATTACCAACACCCGTTCCATGTAGTGCAGAGATAAAGTGGACTTCAGCAAAATCCGCAAACTGCAGACGACGTTTTATCTCAACTTTAATGTGTTCTCTCTTATCGGGATCAAGCCCATCCCATTTGTTGATACCAATAACCAAACCACGGCCAGCATCGATAACTGAACCCATCAGGTGAAGATCTTGATCAACCAAACCTTCATGGGCATCGACCATTAGAATAACAACATTGGCATCATCAATAGCTTGCAAGGTTTTAACAATCGAGAATTTCTCAATAGCGAGCTTCACATTTTTGCGTTTTCGAATACCCGCAGTATCAATTAGTGTGTAGTTTTGTCCGTGACGCTCAAAATCGATATAAATACTATCGCGAGTGGTGCCTGGCTCATCAAAAACGACGACTCGGTCTTCACCTAAAAGTCGATTAACTAAGGTTGATTTACCGACATTAGGACGGCCAACAACGCCAATTCTTATGCTATTAGAGCCATCATCCTCAGGTTCAATATATTCCGGATAAGGCTCTAACACCTCCTCCATCATTGAGCGTACGCCACGGCCATGAGTTGCTGTGGTCGGATACATACCGGAGAAGCCCATCTGATAAAAATCAGCAAGCGCAGCAGCGGGATCCAAACCATCAATTTTGTTAGCAACTAAAAAGACTTTACGGTTTTTACGGCGCAGCTTTTCTGCAATCAAATAATCTGCTGACGTTACTCCTGCTCGGCAATCGACAATAAACAAAACAATATCTGCCTCATCCATAGCCAGAAGAGACTGATCAGCCATTTCAGCATCAATACCCTCTTCTTCACCACTGATGCCACCAGTGTCGATGACCATAAAACGACGATCAAACATTTCTCCATCGCCGTACTTACGGTCTCTAGTGAGTCCCGAATAGTTGGCCACGAGGGCGTCGCGACTACGAGTGAGTCGATTAAATAGAGTCGATTTTCCTACATTAGGACGGCCCACTAGGGCAATAACAGGAATCATAGAATAAAAAATGCCGCATGGTTTAAGTGCGGCATTCTACTGCAATTAACAAGATTTTTCGCTACTGAATTTTATATGCGCTGATACTGCCATTATTGGCTTGCACGACAAGGCTATTTCCGACACTTAACAAGGGTGCACTGACACCACTTCCATCGGCTTTAACTCGACCGACAAAATGCCCATCTTCAGCATCAAGAAGGTGTAAATAACCTTCGGCATCCGCAACTACGATAGTTCCGCCAAGTACAGCTGGGCCTGTTGCCTGACGCAAAAAGAGATCGTCATTTGCCCATACTTTTTGTCCATTACCAGAACCAAATGACTGAATAGAATCTTCTCCACCAGTAACATAAATTTTTCCTGCACGATGAGCAGGAGCATGGTGAGAGGAAGTATCTTGAGACCAAAGGTTTCTTCCGGTACCACGCGAAATAGCCCCCAGACGACCTTGATAAGTCGCTGCGTAGATAACATCACCTACCAATAGTGGCTCGCCATCAATATCGACCATACGCTCTAGTTCTGTACGACCCTTAGGAAGGGCAACACGTGTTTCCCAAATCACAGAGCCATTACTCGGATTGAATGCGATCAATTTACCAGAGTCGAATCCTGACAACACCATATTACTGGTTACCACTGATTCACTAGTGCCTCGAACACTCAAGATTGGCGCGTCTCCGTCATGTCTCCACAACTCTTCCCCAGTTTTTGCATCCAGTGCGACCATCTGGTTATCAATACTATGGACAGCCACGACAGTACCATTTGTTTTAGGACTCGAGAGTACCTCTGAACTCACCTGACTGGTCCAAAGCGTTGATCCATCGGTCGCATCCAGAGCATAAACCACTCCTTCCACAGTGCCTACCATGACCATACCCGAGCCATAACCTACGCCACCCGTTACCATTGTATCCAGATTGACTTCCCACATCTTTTTACCGGAAGTGAGCTCTAGTGCAGTCACCTGCCCTGAGTAATCTGCAGCAAAAACAGTATCTCTGCTGGCGGCTGGACGAAGACTAATTAAGTAATCTTTGGTGCCTGAACCAACACTGACTGACCAACTGCGCTCAATGGAAACCTCAGCGGTAAAATCGACTAATTCAGCCGGTGTTATAGCAATATCGTCCTCGTCACTAAACCAGCTACACCCTGAAAGAGCGAGCACGCACATTAGAAGGCCTAGCTTTTTCATTGACTGCCCTCGCCGGCCATATCTGTGGCTGCACTGGCCTCATCAGAATTTATTAGTACCTGAGGTGCCTGCGCAGGGCGCACTTGGCCAATTTTCAGCTCTAGGACATTCCGCACGATTTGATCTGAAGATTTGTTAGCCACTATTGCCGCGTCATAGGCTGTATAAGCTGCGTCTGCATTACCAAGGAGTATGTAAAAATCACCTTTAGCTTCTTCGTAAGCCGATTTGTGAGCGCCTGCATTAACACCTTGAAGCATCTGCAAGGCGAGCTCAACATTACCTCGAGCGGCCTCCACTCGCGCTAAACGCAAGCGCACGAGAATTTCAGCTGCCATTGAGGGTCCGTTATCCAAAGACCACTGCAATTCTGTGGCGGCAAGTTCTAAATCACCACTCTCCACCGCTAGCTTAGCTTTTAACGCCGCGGCTAGGTGTGCATAGGCAGTGCCACTGAAGTCAGCTTTTAGCGTATCAGCATTACCATTGACCATTTGCTGCTTTGCGCTATCCAGCAATTCCCCAGCTCGCTGGGTTCCAACAATATCAATACTACTTTGCCAAAGGCTTGAGGCCTCCTCAGACTCGACAGTAAGGTTTTGTTGCCAGGATTGCCATCCAAAATAACCACCTACAACTAGCACTATTACAGCAATGACTTTAAGACTATTCTCTTGCCACCAAATTTTTAACGCTTCGATCAATTCTTCTTCAGTACGCTCTTCTGCCACGGGTGTGCCTCAATCAGTAAAAAATGTATTTAATAACTCAGCCAATTCGCTTTGGACAACAGTTTCTTGTAGATGTTCTTGTCGGAGATACTTTACTCCGCCAGTTTTATTAGTCACTTCGTCCTCGCCAAGAATAATAGCAACGTCTGCGCCACTTTTATCCGCTTTTTTCATTTGCGATTTAAAGCTACCACCACCGCAATGACTCTCAAAACGTAGAGTTGGGCATTGGCTGCGTAACATATCACTAAGTACCATTGCGTCTAGCATAGTATCGCCAACCGCAACTATATAGACATCGACAGTTTGGGCAACACTATCGGGGACAGTATTTAACTCGTCAAGTAATAGCGTCAGTCTTTCCAGCCCCATTGCAAAACCCACGCCGGGGCATGGTTTACCACCTAACTGTTCCACCAGTCCGTCATACCGGCCACCCGCGCAAATAGTACCCTGAGCGCCAAGACTTGAGGTTACCCACTCAAACACTGTCTTGGAGTAATAATCCAAACCTCGGACTAATTTTGGATTAATGTCATAGCTAATGTTAGCGGCATCTAAAATGGCGCACAGTTGCTCAAAATGCTCACGTGATTCCTGATCAACAAAATCACTGAGAATCGGCGCATTTTCTAGGATTTTTTGCACATCCTGGTTTTTGCTATCTAGTATTCTCATCGGATTAGTCAATAACCGTCGCTGGCTATCTTCATCTAATGATTGATGATGCTGAGTAAGATATTCAACTAACGCACCACGATACTCTTTACGGTCGTCAGATGTACCCAATGAATTGATCTGTAGCGTTACCACATGATCAATTTTTAGGGTTTTCCATAATCTCGCTGTTAGTAAAAGTAATTCCGCATCAATATCCGGCCCATTTAGGCCGAAGGCCTCGACGCCAATCTGATGGAATTGCCTGAGCCGGCCTTTTTGTGGTCGCTCATGTCGGAACATAGCCCCTGCGTACCATAGGCGTTGAGTTTGATTGTGCAGAAGGCCATTTTGTGTGCAGGCTCGAACACAGCCTGCAGTCCCCTCCGGACGCAAGCTTAACTGATCACCATTGCGGTCTTCAAAGGTATACATCTCTTTTTCGACGATATCTGTTGCCTCCCCAACAGAGCGCTTAAATAGCTCAGTTTGCTCAACAACGGGAAAGCGGATTTCTTTATAACTGTATCGGCCCAAGAGATCGGCCACGGTTTTTTCAAGATACTGCCAAGTGGTCGATTGGTCAGGAAGGAGATCATGCATACCACGCAAGGATTGAATTTTCATAATAGACCCGTCTCAGCCTCTCGCAATAATTTGTTCGGCATCGATCGCCATCTGCGCTTCTTTGGCAGCTGCTTTTGCGCGAATCTCAGCTTCTAATTGGTCAACCAAATTCTCTTGCTTTATCTTGTGATCGGGCACGCCATCAAGGTAAACCAGATTAGCAGGAGAGCCACCGGTAAGACCGTAGTCGGAGAGCTTGGCTTCGCCGGGACCATTTACGATACAACCAATAATAGACACATCCATGGGAACCGTTATGTCTTCTAGACGCGCCTCTAGCGCGTTAACAGTAGAGATAACATCAAAGTTTTGTCGTGAGCAACTCGGGCAAGCAATAAAGTTTATGCCCTTAGATCTAAGCCTTAGGCTACGTAGCATAGACCATGCCACTCTTGCTTCCTCAGCTGGATCGGCGGCCAAGGAAATCCTAATGGTATCGCCAATACCGTCGAGCAATAATGCGCCGAGACCAATCGCCGACTTTACAGTTCCAGAACGAAGCCCTCCCGCTTCTGTAATACCTAGATGCAATGGTTGTTCAATACGCTTCGCCAGATCTCGATATGCAGCTTGCGCCATAAATATCTCAGATGCTTTGACACTAACTTTAAAATTCTGAAAATCGTATTTATCGAGCCGATCAACGTTACGCATAGCTGACTCGACCATCGCTTCTGCCGTTGGCTCACCATACTTACGCAATAAATCTCTACCCAGAGATCCAGCGTTAACGCCAATACGGATAGGAATATTGAGATCTTTAGCCTTAGCAATGACCTCTCGTAAGCGATCTTCTCGGCTAATATTGCCAGGATTAATGCGCAGGCAATCTACACCAAGATCAGCCACTCGAAGAGCGATTTTATGATCAAAATGGATATCGGCAACCAATGGAACAGATACTCTTTTTCGAATCTCACCGAAGGCGTCAGCCTCCGCTAAAGAGGGTACTGAAACTCGTACAATATCCGCTCCGGCTTGCTGAATACTCTCGATCTGCGCGACTGTTGCATCAACATCAGAGGTTGGCGTATTGGTCATGCTTTGTACTGAGATGGGCGCATCTCCGCCCACTGGAACATTGCCGACCATAATCTGCCGGGACTTTCGTCTTACAATTGGTGATTCACTAAAACTCAAAACTTTCTCACTTTAATCACCTAAATAGAGGCACCACATATTGACGGTTACTGAACTAACTTTCGATACCTTTCTGCTTGTTCAGAGTCAGCGAACAAGGTGTTTAGTCGATCGCCAGATATCGCCATTGCCTGGGCATTACCCATCTTAAATTCTATTCTCACAAGCAGCCACAAACTTTCTGCCGTATCACCCGAGAGCACGACATAATAACCTATAGCATCCCGAGCCAACAAATATCGTTGTTGCTCAAAGTACACTTTTGCCACCTCTAAATACGCAAGGTTAAACTGAGGCGACAACTCAATAGCACGCTTAAACGACTGAATGGCTGCCACTCTATCGTTTAACTTATTCTGCGCCAGACCAGCGATATAGAATGCTTGGGGCCTACGCTGATAATTTAAATCTTTAGAGACTAGTAACATCTGCTCCAAAGACTCTAAAAAACGATCCTGATTAAACAAGAACGATGAAAAATTATATCTCACCACTGAATCACTTGGGTCGCTGTCTATGGCCTTCAAAAAATATGTTTCGGCCAAGGCCACTTCTAGCTCAATCTGATAGAGCAATGCGTAACTGTTATAAAGCTGCGCCAGTCCTTTAATGTCGGCCGCATTATGTAACTTTTCCGCTTTATTCAAATGCAGTCGCGCCAAGTCTCGCTTATCAAGTCCAATATACTGTTTCGCTAAATTCACGTGTTGTTGATACGCCGCTTGATTATTTTCACGACCACTCGACACGTTACTTGCTGTGCTCGCACACCCTAAAAGTAACAAACCTAGTAGCATAACAGCTACTAAACGACTTCTTTTTAACGCTGATTTCATCATCATTAATTCCTTTTAACGTTGACGACTCATTCCATTCTAGGACAAGTTATCGTGACTCAATAAATCAGTGGATTTACTCTATTATATTGAGTGACTCAATTTCATTTAGGCGCTTTTTATAGCGCGCCTGTCGCTTAGTTCGATCGTTGACTTCACCAGCCAACTGCCCGCAAGCCGCGGCTATATCATCGCCCCGCGTTGTTCTCACCATAACAGTGTAACCCCCAGCTACAAGAATGTCCCGAAACCGATCTAGAGCGGTATTAGTAACTGTTTTATAGCCTGAGCCTGGGAATGAATTGAACGGTATTAAATTGATTTTGCAGGGTAAATCTTTCAATAACTCGACTAACTCTCGCGCATGCACCGAACGATCATTAACTTGATCCATCAGCGTGTACTCGACCGTTACCTTTCGCCGATTATCAGGCATCTTTTCAATATAGTTTTTAGCGCTCTCAATAAACTGAGCGAGAGGATATTTTCGATTAATCGGCACCAATTGATTACGAAGCTCATCATTGGGTGCATGCAGAGAAATGGCTAGAGAAACATCGCTGACGTCACCTAACTTGTCCAACTGAGGAACAACTCCGGCTGTACTCAAAGTTACGCGGCGCTTTGACAGTCCATAAGCATTATCTTCTAACATAATACCCATAGCGGCAACGACGTTATCAAAATTCATTAAGGGCTCGCCCATACCCATCATGACTACATTAGTAACCCGACGCTTGCCCTTCGGCATAAACTGACCAAAGGAGTCTGCAGCAATCCAGAGTTGGCCAATTATTTCTGCAGCGGTGAGATCGCGATTGAAACCTTGCTTACCTGTCGCACAAAAGCTGCAGTCTAGGGCGCAACCAATCTGCGATGACACACAAAGAGTACCTCGCTCACGCTCTGGAATATAGACCATTTCAATACAACTGCCGCCATCAACTCTTATCAACCATTTGCGCGTACCATCAACAGAGTCTTGGCAATTAACGACTTCCGGCAGTTTGACCTCAGCAATATCATGTAATTTAGCCCGCAACTCTTTTGAGATATTTGTCATTGCGTCAAAATCACATTCACCCTCTTGGTGAATCCATTTTATAACCTGTGTCGCTCGGAAACGTTTTTCGCCAATTTCTTCAAAAAACTCGGCGAGACGAGACGCAGAAAACCCCAAAAGGTTAATTTTCTCCTTCTGGGGTTGTTCGCTGGCTACTGTTGTTGCTAATTCTTGGGACATAAACGCCCTATTGTATTAACTTCTAACGAGCACAAATCTCGTCGTCAGCAAAAAAGTAGGTGATTTCTCTGGCTGCAGATGTCGCTGAATCAGAACCATGGGCGGCATTCGCGTCAATTGACTCTGCGAAATCTGCGCGAATAGTTCCGGCTGCAGCCTCTTTTGGGTTAGTGGCACCCATTAAATCACGATTAGTCATGATAGCATTTTCACCTTCAAGAACCTGCACAGACACAGGACCAGAAGTCATAAAGCCTACCAAGTCGTTGAAG
>Ga0209816_1001322_pt1 | contig 18630 bp, 13 predicted proteins | sample CoawatmetaG01DNA_FD_187509 | JGI IMG/M metagenome (GOLD analysis project Ga0209816, IMG submission 187509) | Marine microbial communities from the West Antarctic Peninsula - Coastal water metaG017-DNA (SPAdes) (version 2) | ecosystem: Environmental > Aquatic > Marine > Coastal ... | reverse complement strand
AAGTACTGAAAAAGAAATTACTTTCAAAATTATAAGACTTTGGATTTCTTTCCTTGTAGAGTCTGGATTAAGTTCTCGATCTGTAAATCGCAAAATATCTACAATTAAATCATATTTTAAGTTTCTGGAAATTTCTGAAGAAATTATACTTAATCCAACATTGAAAATTATATCTCCAAAAATCTCAAAGAAATTACCTGTTATTGTAGAAAAAGTTAATCTTGATCTTTTGTTAGATAAAGAGAATTTTGAAAATAGTTTTATTGGTAAAAGAGATAAGCTAATTATTGAGGTCTTTTATTTAACAGGAATTAGACTTTCTGAATTAATAGGTATTCGGATTAAAGATTTTAATTTCGAGAGTTTGACTTTAAAAATATTTGGAAAGAGAAATAAAGAACGTCTTGTGCCACTTTCCTTTAATATTGTAAATGATATCCAAAAATTTATTACAACGTATAATCTGAATTCTTTACTTTTTACAAATGAAAATCAAGAGAAATTATATCCAAAAAAAGTATATAGAATAGTTAATTACTATATAGGTAAAGTTTCTAGCGTTAATAAAAAGAGTCCGCATGTGTTAAGACATTCTTTTGCCACACACATGTTAAACAATGGTGCTGATATTAATGCTATCAAAGAAATACTTGGTCATTCTAATTTAAGTGCTACCCAAATTTATACTCATAATTCTGTTGAAAAGCTTAAGTCTGTATATAATCAAGCACATCCAAGAGCATAGTTTTTTTAGTATTTTATCAACTTTAAATATTTTAATTTTAAATCATAAATTTTTAGATTAAAAAAATCAATATTTTAGTTGTTTGTATTAAAAATTTAATAGATTTGCAGCCCATTTTATGGAGTTGTTCTTTATGTAGGGAAAAAAAATAAGCCGATGTAGCTCAGCTGGCTAGAGCAGCTGATTTGTAATCAGCAGGTCGTGGGTTCGAGTCCCTCCATCGGCTCTTTTTAGGGGGAGATACTCAAGCGGTCAACGAGGGCAGACTGTAAATCTGCTGGCTACGCCTTCACAGGTTCGAATCCTGTTCTCCCCACCATAATTTGTAATGCGAGAGTAGCTCAGTTGATAGAGCGTCAGCCTTCCAAGCTGAGGGTCGCGGGTTTGAGCCCCGTCTCTCGCTCAATACTTTACTAGCCGATGTAGCTCAGAGGCAGAGCGTTTCCTTGGTAAGGAAGAGGTCACGGGTTCAATTCCCGTCATTGGCTCTATAGTAAGTAGAGATTAGATGTTTTAGAAGAAGAAAAAAAGTAAGTAATATATTATTAATTAAATTTAACAAAAATGGCAAAAGAAAATTTTAATCGTACCAAGCCACACTTGAACATTGGTACTATTGGTCATGTTGACCATGGAAAAACAACTTTAACTGCAGGGATCACAAAAGTCCTTGCCCTTAAAGGTGGTGCTGAAGTTCGTGATTTTGACACGATTGATAATGCGCCAGAAGAAAAAGAAAGAGGTATTACAATTAATACTTCACATGTTGAATATGAAACAGAAAACAGACATTATGCTCACGTAGATTGTCCTGGTCACGCTGATTATGTTAAAAACATGGTAACTGGAGCTGCTCAGATGGATGGTGCTATTTTAGTATGTGCTGCCACTGATGGTCCTATGCCGCAAACTAGAGAACATATCTTACTTGCTAGACAAGTTGGTGTTCCAAGTATTGTTGTTTTTATGAACAAAGCTGACATGGTTGATGATGAAGAGTTACTTGAATTAGTTGAAATGGAATTAAGAGAATTACTTTCATTCTATGATTATGATGGTGATAACACTCCTATTATAACTGGTTCTGCATTAGGTGCTCTAAATGGTGAAGCTGAATGGGTTGGTAAAGTAGATGAATTAATGGCTGCTGTTGATTCATGGATCCCTGAGCCTGTAAGAGATAATGAAAAACCTTTTTTAATGCCTATTGAAGATGTATTTACAATTACAGGTAGAGGAACTGTTGCTACTGGTAGAATTGAAACAGGTGTTGCTAATACTGGTGATGTTGTTGATATTATTGGAATGGGTGCTGAGAAATTAGCTTCTACAGTTACTGGAGTTGAAATGTTCAGAAAAATACTTGATAGAGGTGAAGCTGGTGATAATGTTGGTATTCTTTTAAGAGGTATTGAAAAAACTGATATTAAAAGAGGAATGGTTATTTGTAAGCCAGGATCTGTTAAGCCTCATGATAAGTTTGAAGCTGAGGTGTATATCTTGAAAAAAGAAGAAGGAGGTCGTCACACACCTTTTCATAACAAATATCGTCCTCAATTCTACATTAGAACAACTGATGTAACTGGTGAGATTTTCTTACCAAAAGGAACTGAGATGGTTATGCCTGGAGATAATTTAACGATTACTGTTGAATTAATTAGCACTGTTGCAATGAGTGAAGGTTTAAGATTTGCGATAAGAGAAGGAGGTAGAACTGTTGGAGCTGGACAGATTACAAAAATATTGTAATTAAACATTAGTTTTTATAACAAGAGGAAACTTTATAAGTTTTCCTTTTGTTGTTTAAACGGGTGTAGCTCAATTGGTAGAGTAGTGGTCTCCAAAACCATTGGCTGGGAGTTCGAGTCTCTCCACCCGTGCAGAAACAATTTAGAAAAAAAAAAAATGACAAAAATTGTTGGATATATTAAAGATTCTTTTGATGAGCTTGTAAATAAAGTCTCTTGGCCTACTTGGGCTGAATTACAAAATAGTTCAATTGTAGTAGCAATTGCAACTGTTATTATTGCTTTAATTATTTACTTTATGGACTCGATATTTAGTAATTTAATGAAGATATTTTATAGTTTATTTAGCTAATACCAATAATATTATGACAGAAGAAGTTAAAAATAAAGATTGGTATGTTCTCAGAGTAATGGGGGGTAAAGAGAAAAAAACTGTGGCCTTTATAGAGAAGGAGATTGAAAGATTAGATTTAAAGGAAAATGTTGCTCAAATTCTTGTTCCAACTGAAAAAATATATCAAATAAGAAAAGGTAAAAAAGTTGCTAAAGAAAGAAATTTTTTCCCTGGATATGTTTTAATTGAAGCAAATTTATCAGGTGAGATCCCTCATATTTTAAAAAACATTACAAATGTCTTAGGTTTTCTTGGAGCTACTAAAGGTGGTGCTCCAGTTCCGATGAGAAAAAGTGAGATTAATAAAATCCTTGGTCGTGTTGATGAAATGGCACTATCAGAAGAACAGGTAAGTATTCCTTTTATAGTTGGTGAGACTATAAAAGTTATTGATGGACCTTTTAATAGTTTTCATGCTGAAATTGAAGATATTGATGAACAAAAGAAGAAACTAAAATTAATGGTGAAAATATTTGGAAGAAAAACACCATTAGAATTGAATTTTATGCAAGTAGAAAAAATATAAAAACATGGCTAAAGAAATTACAGGTATTATCAAGTTACAAATTAGAGGTGGAGCTGCTAATCCAGCACCGCCCGTTGGACCTGCACTTGGTGCAAAGGGAGTGAATATTATGGAGTTTTGTAAACAGTTTAATGCAAGAACTCAAGAAAAACAAGGGAAAATTGTTCCTGTTGTTATAACAGTTTACAAAGATAAATCCTTTGAATTTGTTATAAAAACTGCTCCAGCTGCATCTCAATTACTTGAGGCAGCAAAAAAGAAAAAAGGTTCTAGTGAACCAAATAAAGATAAGGTAGCATCTGTTACTTGGGATCAGATAAAAGTTATAGCAGAAGATAAAATGACAGATTTAAATGCTTTTAAAATTGAATCTGCTATGCTAATGGTTGCTGGTACTGCAAGAAGTATGGGAATTACAGTTAAAGGCAATATGCCAAATAACAATTAATATTTTAAGATAAAATAGTATGACTAAAATAAGTAAAAGCAGAAAAGATGGTTTGTCAAAAGTTGATTTAACTAAAAATTATAATTTACTTGAGGCCTCAACTTTTGTTAAAGAAACTGCAACTGCGAAGTTTGACGAGTCTGTAGATTTAGCAATTAGATTAGGTGTTGATCCTAGACAAGCAAATCAAATGGTAAGAGGCGTTGCATCTCTTCCACATGGAACAGGAAAAACTTTAAAAGTACTAGCTTTAGTTACGGCTGATAAGGAAGAAGAAGCAAAAAAAGCTGGAGCTGATTATGTTGGTTTAGATGAATATATTGATAAAATTAAATCTGGATGGACTGATGTAGATGTTATTGTAACTATGCCATCTGTTATGGGTAAAATAGGTCCAATTGGTAGGGTTCTTGGTCCTAGAGGTTTAATGCCTAATCCTAAGTCAGGTACTGTTACAATGGATATTGGTAAAGCTGTTACTGACGTTAAAAAAGGTAAAATAGATTTTAAAGTAGATAAAACTGGAATCATCCACGCTTCTGTTGGAAAAGTATCTTTTGATGCTAAGCAAATTTCAGAAAACGCAGATGAACTTTTACAAACTGTTAATAAATTAAGACCAGTTTCTTCTAAAGGTACTTACATTAAAAGTGTAACATTATCTAGCACTATGGGTTTAGGTTTATCAATAGACACTAGCGCTTACTAAGAATTTTAAGAAAATTATAAAATGAATAAACAAGAAAAAAATAAGTTAATTGATGATCTAAATAAGATGTTAGATGAAAATAAAAATTTTTATTTAGCAGATATTTCAGGTTTAACTGCAGAACAAAATAGTAGCCTTAGAAGAATATGTTTTAAGCAAAATGTTTCTTTACAGGTTGTTAAGAATACTTTACTTCAAAAAGCATTTGATAAAAATGCTTTAGACTTTAATCAGCTTTCAGAATCACTTCGAGGAAACACTTCTTTAATGTTCTCCGATTCTGCAAATGCTCCTGCTAAGATTATTGAAGAATTTAGAAAAAAGAATGATAAACCTCTATTAAAGGCAGCTCTTATTGAGGAAGAGTTTTATATCGGTGATGATAATCTTTCAATCTTAGCTAATCTTAAATCTAAGAATGAACTTATTGGAGATATTATTACACTTCTTCAGTCACCAGCCAAAAATGTTATTTCATCTCTTCAATCAAGCAGTGTAAAACTCTCAGGTATTGTTAAAGCACTAGCTGAAAAAAAATAAAAAAATAATGCTTCCAACATTAAACAATTCAATAATTAAATAATAAAAAAAATGGCAGATTTAAAAAAGTTCGCAGAAGATTTAGTTAATTTATCAGTTAAAGATGTAACTGAGTTAGCTAATATATTAAAAGATGAGTATGGTATTGAGCCAGCTGCAGCAGTAGCTGTAGCAGCAGGACCAGCAGCAGCAGGTGGTGGAGAAGCTGCAGAAGAACAGTCAGAGTTTGACGTAATTCTTAAAGAAGCAGGTCCATCTAAATTAAAAGTTGTTAAAGCTGTAAAAGAATTAACAGGTCTTGGTTTAAAAGATGCTAAAGATATCGTTGATAGCGCTCCAAAAGCAGTTAAAGAAGGAGTTAGCAAAGATGAAGCAGAAGGAATCAAGACATCTCTTGAGGAAGCTGGTGCAGTAGTTGAGCTTAAATAAGCACAATATTTTATAAAAAAAGGTTTAACTCTTATTTTAAATAAGGGTTAAACCCTTTTTCGTTTCTTATTTTAACCCTTTTTTGTAATTAAAATCTTAATGCTTTGAATAAAAAAAATACACCAAGAATAAATTTTGCTTCAATTAAAAATCAAGTTAATTACCCAGATTTTTTAGATATTCAATTAGTTAGTTTTCAATCATTTTTCCAAACTGGAACAACTTTAGACGAAAGAATTAATGAGGGTCTATACAAAACTTTTACTGAGCTTTTTCCAATTACTGATTCTAGAAATAATTTTGTTCTTGAATTTATTGATTATACAATTGACCCTCCAAGATACTCAATTGAGGAATGTATTAATAGAGGTTTAACATTTAAAGTTCCTTTAAAAGTTAAATTAAAATTGTATTGCACTGATCCTGAACATGAAGATTTTGAAACTATAATACAAGATGTATATTTTGGTAATATACCTTTTATGACTCCTAAAGGTACCTTTGTTATCAATGGGGCTGAAAGAGTTGTAGTTTCTCAATTGCATAGGTCTCCTGGTGTTTTCTTTGGTCAAAGTTTTCATTCAAATGGAACTAAATTATATTCTGCAAGAGTTATACCTTTTAAAGGTTCTTGGATTGAATTTACTACTGATATTAATAATGTGATGTATGCATATATTGATAGAAAGAAAAAATTACCCGTTACAACTTTATTAAGAGCAATTGGTTACGAAAGCGATAGAGATATATTAGAGATTTTTGGTTTAGCTGACGAAGTAAAAGTTTCTAAAAGTGGTTTAAAAAGAGTTGTTGGTAGAAAATTAGCTGCTAGAGTTTTAAAATCTTGGGTTGATGATTTTGTTGATGAAGATACTGGTGAACTTGTTCCTATTGAAAGAAATGAAGTAATTTTAGAAAGAGATACAATTATTGATAATAGTCATATTCTTGATATTGTTAATTCAGGTACTGAGACTATTCTTCTTCATAAGGAAGGGGAGAATGTTGGTGATCATACTCTAATTCATAACACTTTACAAAAAGATCCTTCAAATTCTGAAGTTGAAGCTGTTAGACATATTTACAGACAACTTAGAAGCGCTGAAGCACCTGATGATGAAACTGCTAGAGGAATTATTGATAAATTATTCTTTTCTGATCAAAGATATAGCTTAGGTCATGTTGGTAGATTTAGAATAAATAGAAGATTAGGTTTAGATGTTAGTTTAGATAAACACGTTTTAACAAATGAAGATATTGTCTCTATTATTAGTAATTTAATTCAACTTGTTAATTCAAAAGTTGATGTTGATGATATTGACCATTTGAGTAACAGAAGAGTTAGAACTGTCGGAGAACAACTATCTAATCAATTTAGTGTTGGACTAAGTAGAATGGCTCGAACAATTAGAGAGAGAATGAATGTTAGAGATAACGAAGTTTTTACTCCTATTGATTTAATTAATGCAAAAACATTATCTGCTGTAATAAATTCATTTTTTGGAACTAGTCAATTGTCACAATTTATGGATCAGACTAATCCACTTGCAGAGGTAACTCATAAGAGAAGAGTATCTGCTCTAGGACCTGGTGGTTTAACCAGAGAGAGAGCTGGTTTTGAGGTTAGAGATGTTCATTATACTCATTATGGTAGATTATGTCCAATTGAAACTCCTGAAGGACCAAATATTGGTTTAATATCATCACTTTGTGTGTATGCTAAAGTAAATGAACTTGGTTTTATTGAAACACCTTATAGAAAAGCAGAAAATGGTTCAGTTGATGTTAGTAAGGAGCCTACTTACGTGACAGCAGAACAAGAAGAGGGACAAATTATTGCTCAAGCTAATTCTCCTTTAACAGATAAAGGTGATTTTTCTAATGACAGAATTAAATCTAGAAGAGAGCATGATTATCTTGTTGCTGAACCATCAAATGTAACTATGATGGATGTTGCGCCAAATCAAATTGCTTCTATTGCAGCATCGTTAATTCCATTTCTTGAACATGATGATGCCAATAGAGCATTAATGGGATCGAATATGATGAGACAGGCTGTTCCTTTATTAAGAACTGACGCGCCTATTGTTGGAACTGGACTAGAACCTCATGTTGCAAAAGATTCTCGTACAATGATTAATGCTGAAGGTAATGGAATTGTTACTTATGTTGATTCTGATAGAATTGTAATTAAATATACTAGGACTAAGGAAGATGAGATTGTTAGTTTTGATGATAATGTTAAAACGTATTATTTGACTAAATTTCAAAAAACTAACCAAAGAACCTGTATTAATATAAAACCAATTGTCCGTATTGGAGATTCGGTTAAGAAAGGTCAAGTCTTATGCGAGGGTTATGCAACTGAAAATGGTGAATTAGCTATTGGAAGAAATCTTAAAGTAGCATTTATGCCTTGGAAAGGTTATAATTTTGAGGATGCAATTATTTTATCTGAGAGAGTTGTTAGGGAAGATTTATTTACATCTCTTCATATTGCTGAGCACGTTGTTAATGTAAGAGAAACTAAAAGAGGTGCTGAGGAATTGACAGCTGATATTCCAAATATTAGTGAAATTGCTACTAAAGATCTTGATGAAAATGGTATGGTTAGAGTTGGTGCTCATGTGAGTACTGGTGATATTTTGATTGGTAAAATAACACCAAAAGGGGAATCTGACCCTACTCCTGAAGAGAAGTTATTAAGGGCGATTTTTGGTGAAAAAGCTGGAGATGTTAAAGATGCATCCTTAAAAACAAAACCATCTAATCAAGGTGTAGTTATCGGTAAATCATTATTCTCTAAAACTGTAAAAGATAGAAGAGCTAAATCTCAAGATAAATTAGATTTACAATCGATTGACTCAGATTTTGTGAAGGCTGCTGATGCTTTGAAAAATGTTTTGGCTACAAAATTATATAACGTTATTGGTGGAAAAGCATCAAAAGGAGTGAAAAATATTCTTGGAGAAATTGTAGTTAGTAAAAGCACGAAATTTACTAAAAAAATTGTTCTGAATATTGACTTTACTATGGTTGATCCTCATAAATGGACATCTAATGACGAAAGTAATTCACTTGTAAATAAAATTATATCAAATTATTTAAGAAAATATAATGATGTTTTTGGTGATTACAGAAGAAAAAGATTTGCTATCTCTGTTGGAGATGAACTACCTGCTGGAGTATTAAAACTAGCAAAAGTTCAAATTGCTCAAAAAAGAAAAGTTAAAGTTGGGGATAAATTGGCTGGTCGTCATGGTAATAAGGGTATTGTTTCTAGAGTTGTTAGAGATGAAGATATGCCTTTCTTAGAAGATGGTACACCTGTTGATATTATTTTAAATCCTCTTGGTGTTCCTTCAAGAATGAATCTTGGACAGATATATGAAACTATTCTTGGATGGGCAGGTCAGAAATTATCAAAAAAATATTTTACTCCTGTTTTTGATGGAGCTAGTATTGATCAAATTAATGCTGAAACCGATGAGGCTAATTTGCCAAGACTGGGTCAGACTTACTTATTTGATGGTGGAACTGGAGAAAGATTTGAGCAAACAGCAACTGTAGGTGTAATTTATATGTTAAAATTAGGGCATTTAATTGATGATAAAATGCATGCTCGTTCAATTGGTCCATATTCTTTAATAACTCAACAGCCTTTAGGTGGAAAAGCACAGTTTGGAGGTCAAAGACTTGGTGAGATGGAAGTATGGGCATTAGAAGGGTATGGAGCTTCTAATATTTTACAAGAAATGTTAACATTAAAGTCTGATGATGTTATTGGTAGAGCGCAAGCTTTTGAGGCTATTGTTAAAGGAAAAGAATTACCTACTGCAGGTATTCCAGAATCTTTTAATGTATTACTTCATGAATTAAACGGGTTAGGATTAAAAATATCATTTGAATAAAATTATGAGAAATAATAGAAACAGTAAACAAGCTCAAGATATTAATGGAATTAAAATTAGTCTTTCATCTCCTGAATATATGCTTGAAAGGTCATCAGGAGAGGTTGTGAAACCAGAGACAATTAATTATAGAACTTATAAGCCTGAAAGTGGTGGTCTTTTTTGTGAAAGAGTTTTTGGTCCTACTAAAGATTTTGAATGCCATTGTGGTAAATATAAAAGAATAAGATATAGAGGTATTGTATGCGACAGATGTGGTGTTGAGGTTACTGAAAAGAAAGTTAGAAGAGAAAGAGTTGGTCATATTAGTTTAGTTGTTCCAGTTGCTCATATTTGGTATTTTAGAACTTTGCCTAACAAAATTGGTTATCTTTTAGGTCTTCCTTCTAAAAGGCTAGATATGATTATTTACTATGAAAGATATGTAGTAATTCAAGCTGGTAATGAGAAAATTGTTAATGCTGAAGCTGAAGATGTTAAATATTTAGACTTTTTAACTGAAGATGAATATTTAACAATACTGGATAATTTAACTCCTGAAAATCAATACCTTTCTGATTCTGATCCAAATAAATTTATAGCTAAAATGGGAGCTGAAGCTCTTCATGATTTACTTGCTAATTTAAATTTAGATGATTTATCTTATGAGTTAAGAGATAAAGCAGCTAATGAAACATCACAACAAAGAAAAACTGAAGCCTTAAAAAGACTTCAAGTAGTAGAATCAATGCGGGAAGCTCAATCACATTCTGAAAATAATCCTGAATGGATGATTGTGAAAGTAATTCCTGTTATTCCTCCCGAACTTAGACCTTTAGTTCCGCTTGATGGCGGTAGATTCGCTACATCTGATTTAAATGATTTATATAGAAGAGTTATTATTAGAAATAATAGGCTTAAAAGATTAATGGAGATTAATGCTCCAGATATCATCTTACGTAATGAAAAAAGAATGTTACAAGAATCAGTAGATGCTCTATTTGATAATTCTAGAAAATCATCAGCTGTTAAAACTGATGGTAAAAGAGCTTTAAAATCATTATCTGATTCTCTTAAAGGAAAACAAGGAAGATTTCGTCAAAATTTACTAGGAAAAAGAGTTGATTATTCTGCTCGTTCAGTTATTGTTGTAGGTCCTAGTCTAAAACTTCATGAATGTGGTTTACCTAAAGATATGTCAGCTGAACTTTACAAGCCATTTATTATTAGAAAGTTAATGGAAAGAGGTATTGTAAAAACCGTTAAGTCAGCAAAAAAAATTATTGATAACAGAGAGCCTGTTGTATGGGATATTCTTGAAAATGTTATGAAAGGTCACCCGGTTCTATTAAATAGAGCTCCAACTCTTCACAGATTAGGTATTCAAGCTTTTCAACCTAAAATGATTGAAGGTAAGGCAATTCAATTACATCCTCTAGCCTGTGCTGCATTTAATGCAGATTTTGATGGAGATCAAATGGCTGTTCATTTACCTTTAGGAGCTGCCGCTATTCTTGAGGCTCAAGTTCTTATGCTTGCTTCTCATAATATACTTAACCCTGCTAATGGTGCTCCAATTACTGTTCCTTCTCAAGATATGGTTTTAGGACTGTATTATATGACTAAAAGTAAAAAAACAACAAAAGATGAAATTGTAAAAGGGGAAGGGAAAATATTTTATTCTTTAGAGGAGGTTAAGATTGCTTACAATGAGAAAAAAGCTGATTTGCATGCAATAATTAAAGTAAGAGCAAAAAATAAGGATGGTGTTTATGCCTTGATTGAAACTACTATAGGAAGAGTCTTGTTTAATGAGTTTATTCCAGAAGAGATTGGTTTTATTGATCAATTATTAACCAAAAAAGCACTTAGAGATATTATTGGTGATGTTTTAAGTACTTGCGGAGTTGCCAAAACAGTTCACTTCTTAGATTCTATAAAAGATATTGGTTTTGATATGGCTTTTAGAGGTGGTCTTTCTTTTAATTTAGGAGATGTACTTGTACCAAAAGAGAAGGAATCTTTAATTGAGAAAGCTAACTCTCAAGTTGATGAGATAAAATCTAATTATCAAATGGGTTTTATTACTAATAACGAGAGATATAATCAGGTAATTGACGTTTGGACAACTACTAACGCTAGGTTAACTGATATTGTTATGAAAAATATTAGCTCTGACAAACAAGGATTTAATTCTGTTTATATGATGTTAGACTCTGGTGCCAGAGGTTCTAAAGAACAAATTAGACAATTGTCTGGTATGAGAGGATTGATGGCTAAGCCTAAAAAATCTGGAGATCATGGTGAATCTATTATTGAGAATCCTATTACTACAAACTTTAGAGAAGGTTTATCAATTCTTGAATATTTTATTTCAACACACGGTGCTAGAAAAGGTCTTGCTGATACTGCGTTAAAAACTGCTGATGCTGGATATTTAACAAGAAGATTAGTCGACGTTGCTCAAGATGTTATTATTACTGAACATGATTGTGCAACACTAAGAGGGTTAGAAGTTTCTGCTCTTAAAAATAACGATGATATAATCGAGTCTTTAAGTGTCAGAATTGAAGGTAGAATTAGCTTACATGATGTTTTTACAATTAAATCTAAGGAATTAATTATATCTTCTGGTGATTTAATCACTCTTGATAAAGCTAAAACTATTGAAAAAGAAGGATATGAAACCATTGAAATTAGATCTGCATTAACATGTGCTACTAAGCGTGGTATTTGTAGTAAATGTTACGGTAAATCACTTGCTACAGCTAGACTTGCCCAGGTTGGTGAAGCAGTAGGTGTAATTGCTGCTCAATCTGTTGGGGAGCCTGGAACACAGTTAACATTAAGAACTTTCCACGTTGGTGGAACAGCTTCTAGAGCTGAAGTTGATTCGAATATTACGATAAGAAGAGATGGAAGGTTAGAAATAGAAGATTTAAAAACTGTTAAGCTTACTAATGAGGATGGAGAAAAGTCTTCTATTGTAATAAGTAGAACAGCTGAAGCTAGAGTAATTGATGATTCTAATGGTTTTATTCTATCTACTCAGGTAATACCTTATGGTTCAACAATTTTTAAAGAATCAGGTAAAGTTAAAAAAGGTGATGTTGTTTGTGAATGGGATCCATATAATGCTGTTATTGTTTCAGACATGGATGGTAAAGTTAAATTTAATGATATTCAAGAAGGGGTAACATGTAGAGTTGAATCAGATGAACAAACCGGTCATAAAGAAAATGTTATTATTGATAGTAGAAATAAAAAATTATCTCCTTCTATAACTATACTTATTAAAGGAAACGAAAAGACATTTAGTGTTCCTGTTGGTTCACATATTGCTGTTAAAGATAATGATAAGGTTAAAGCTGGATCTATTTTAGCAAAAATACCAAGATCAGCAGGTTCTTCAGGTGATATTACAGGAGGACTGCCAAGAGTTACTGAAATGTTTGAAGCTAGAAATCCTTCTAATCCTGCAGTTGTTTCTGAAATTGATGGAATTGTTTCTTTAGGTAAGGTTAAAAGAGGTAATCGTGAAGTAATAATTACTTCTAAAAATGATGATGTTAAAAAATATTTAATAAAATTATCTAAGCATATTCTTGTACAAGAAAACGATTTTGTTAAATCTGGTTCGCCATTATGTGATGGTGTAATTACTCCATCTGATATTTTAGCAATTAAAGGTGTTACAGCTGTTCAAGAATATATTGTTAATGAGATTCAAGATGTATATAGATTACAAGGTGTAAAGATTAATGATAAGCATTTTGAGGTTCTAGTACGTCAAATGATGAGAAAAGTTAAGATTTTAGATTCTGGAGATACTTTGTTTTTAGAAAAACAATTAATAAGTAAATCTGAATTTATGGATCAAAATGATAGTTTATTTGGTAAAAAAATTATTATTGATGCTGGTGATTCTGTTGATATTAAAGCTGGACAAATTCTAAGCTTAAGAGAACTTAGAGAAGAAAATTCTAGAATAAAAAGAAAAGATGGCAAAATTATTGAGTTTAGAGATGCTATACCTGCAGTATCTAGTCCTGTCTTACAAGGAATTACTAGAGCTTCTTTACAGGTTGATAGTTGGATTTCTGCTGCATCTTTCCAACAAACAACTAAAGTTCTAAATGAAGCTGCTATTAATGCAAAAAGAGATCCGTTAATTGGTCTTAAAGAAAATGTTATTATTGGTAAAAGAATTCCTGCTGGAACTGGTTTAGTTAATAATGATGATCTAGTGATAGGCTCTCAAATTGAATACGATAATTTAGAAAAGAATGTTGAAGATGTTATTGAGGAAAAGGAATAATTAAATTAATTATATATGTCTGAAGATAAGAAAAAAGATGGGCTAAATATTGAGCTTTCTGAAGAAATTGCTGAAGGAAAGTACAGCAATTTAGCTATAATTAATCATTCTCCATCTGAGTTTATACTTGACTTTATCCAAATGATGCCAGGTGTTCCTAAGGCTAAGGTAAAGTCTCGTATAATTCTTACACCACAGCATGCTAAAAGACTAATGAAAGCTTTAGCTGAGAATATTTCTAAATTTGAGAACCAAAATGGTGAAATTAAAAATTTAGAGAGCAATAATTTGCCTCTTAATTTCGGTGGTCCTGCTGGACAAGCTTAAGTTTATTAACTTAATCTAAAAAAGGATATCTGTAATCTTTTGCTGGGCAAAATGTTTCTTTTATTGTTCTAGGTGAAACCCATCTTAATAAATTAAGTATTGATCCTGCCTTATCATTTGTTCCTGATCCTCTAGAGCCACCAAATGGTTGTTGACCTACTACTGCGCCTGTAGGTTTGTCATTTATATAGAAATTACCTGCAGCATTTTCTAATACTTTAGTTGCTTGCTCAATCGCGTATCTATCAATAGAAAAAACAGCTCCAGTTAGAGCATACTCACTTGTAGAGTCAACCAGTTTTAATGTCTCTTCCCATTTTTCTTTTTCATAAACATAAATTGTCATAACTGGTCCAAAAATTTCTTCTGACATAGTTTTAAAATTTGGATTTGTTGTAACAACTATAGTAGGGTCAATAAAATACCCTTTAGATTTGTCATATTTCCCGCCAGCAATTATTTCAGCATCTTTTTGTGTTTTAATAAAATCAATATACTCTGATATTTTATCAAATGATTGTTCACTGATTACTGCATTTATAAAATTTGATGGATCTTCTGGACTGCCGATTTTAAATGATTTAAGATCATGTAAAATATGTCCTTTTACTTCCTCCCAAATATTTGAGGGTATATATGCCCTAGAAGCAGCAGAACATTTTTGACCTTGATATTCAAATGCTCCTCTAGATATACCTGTTGCAACTTCTTTCGCATTAGCTGATTTATGTGCAATTATAAAATCTTTTCCTCCTGTTTCTCCTACTATTCTTGGATAGCTTCTATATTTTGCAATATTATTACCAATAGTTTTCCATAGCTCTCTAAAGACTTTAGTTGATCCAGTAAAGTGAAGTCCAGCGAAATCTTTATGATTAAACACGACTTCACCTATCAAAGCTCCAGGTGCTGCTACCATATTAATAACTCCATCTGGTAATCCGGCTTCCTTAAATAGGTCCATAATAATTTTTGCTGAATAAACTTGAGTTGCTGCCGGTTTCCACAAAACAACATTACCCATAATTGCGGGGGCAGCGCATAAATTTGCGCAAATTGATGTGAAATTAAAAGGAGTAATAGCAAAAACAAAACCTTCTAATGGCCTGTGTTCTAGTCTATTCCATATACCATTATCTGAAATTGGCTGCTCTGAATATATTTGAGTAACATAAGCAGCATTAAATTTTAAAAAATCAATTAATTCACAAGCTGCATCAATTTCCGCTTGAAAAACATTTTTGGACTGAGCTAACATTGTTGCAGCATTTATTTTTGCTCTATAAGGACCAGCTAGTAATTCTGCAGCCTTTAAGAAAATAGCAACTCTTTGTTGCCAATGAAGATTTGACCATTTTTCTTTAGCAGCTAATCCATTTTCAATTGCTGATTCTATATGTTTTTTATCTCCTAAACTAAATTGCCCTAGAACATGCTTATGATCATGAGGAGGATTAATGTCTTTTTTATTATTTGTTTCAATTTCTTCACCACCAATATATAAAGGAATATTGATTTTTGAAGTATTCATTAAATCATACATTTTCATTAACTCTTCACGCTCTGGACTTCCTTTTTTGTAAGACTTAACAGCTTCGTTAGATGGTGTTGGTACATTGTATACTCCGTTTGACATTTTTTTATTTTTTTATTTCTACAAATTTAATTAATCTATGTCTAAAATAACTCCTTTGAGCTTGTTTTAGTAAATCCTATAAGCTTATCATATCTTGATCCAATTTCTCTATGATATATATAAATGTAATAGTCATTTCGTGTTTGATAATGTGTTCCCTCTATTCTTTTTACATCAATATTTTCTAATGTTGTATCACTAATAGCATAATGATAATTATAATATCCTTGCTTTAACAAGATTGATTTTGAATATTTTTTTTCTTTATAATCATATTTTAATTTATTATCGTTATTCAATTTCCAATTATTAAATTCTCCTATAACGTATATGTTTTCATTATTAAGTATATCATGGATTAAAGAAAAATTCACGTAGACATATTCTGCTTCAACTGATGAATTCCAAGCTTCTTGAGATTTGATTGCATATTTACCGTTTAAATCTGGTAGTATTGAATAGTTATTAAATGATCTTTTCAAATCATTCATTAAAATTATTTCAGTCTTTATACTGTCTTTTTTAATATTTTTAATTCTTTCAGAGAAGTATCTTAAGCTTTCTATATTAAAATGTCTAAATTCATTTAAGCCAAAAAATGTATTTTCCTCATTATAATCATAAATTAATTCATTGTTTTTAACATAGATTGGTGTTAAATCTCTTATAGCGCTATACTCTTTGTTATTTTGATTTATTACAACCTTAATATCAGAATAAGGGTCTTGTATTTTTAAATTTGGGTGCTTGATTGTAAAATCAATTTCATGTTTAGTTTTTCTTTCATTTGCCAGTGTAGCCCTTTTTACCCTACTATCAATATTTACTAAGTTTTCAATAACTTTAAAATTCTCAGAAAATATTGTGTCTGAAAATAAATCATAAACATGAATTTTATAATTTCCTGATATTAAAGGTTTCATATTGTTAGAAGGAATTAATGTTGAGTAGTGAATATATTTTTGATTTGTGTTAAATGAAAGATTATATTCAGTGATTTCATTTTGGATAAAACCATCAATATATTCTGATGCAAGTAAATTGCTTTTTTTCCACTGGTAGTCAAAATGTTCAATTGTGTAAAAGTAATTAGTGATCTCATTATCTAATTCATCAAAGCTTAGTTTTAAAATCTCATTAGAGTTTAGATTAATAATTGGTAGACTTTGCTCACTATTAACTTTATGAAATAATATAGTTTGAATATTTTTTTTTATTTTTTTAATAATCTTTTTATCTGAGCTTATTTTTTGCTCTTCGCTGATATTATTATTATTATTATTTTGTGAAATATTTTTATTATTAGTATTTTCATACTGTACTTTGCATGAAATTAGTGTTAAAATAATTATAATAATGAGAGGTTTTTTATTCATAGATTAGAACAGTTCTAAATAAGTATTATGTGTTAATGTTATCGTTTAAAGTTATTAAATATAGCAGCAAATTTATAAATTTGCATGCGAAAATCTATATTATTAAATGTCAAAGCACATTAAATTAAAAAAAGGACTAAATGTAAATTTAGTTGGTGAAGCTGAAAAAGTGTATGCCTCAGTTAAATTTAACAATGATTTTGTTATAAAACCAACTGATTTCCATAATCTTACCCCTAAACTTTCAGTAAAAGAAGGTGATCATGTACTTGCTGGAAGTGTAATATTTTTTGATAAATATAATGATAAAATCAAATTTTGTTCTCCTGTCAGTGGTGAGATTAAGTCTATCATAAGAGGAGCGAAAAGAAGAATATTAGAAATTTGTATAAAATCTGATGATGAAATAAAATATGCAGATTATGATTTCAAAAACTTTGATAATTTTTCTCGTGAACAAATTATAGATGCTCTTCTATCCTCTGGTTTATGGCCTTTTATCAAGCAAAGACCTTATGATATTATTGCAAATCCTTATGATACTCCAAAGTCAATTCATATTTCTGCATTTAAATCTGCTCCAATTTCTGTTGATAATGATTTTGCTCTTTATGGAATGAATAATCTATTTCAAATTGGATTAGATATTATTTCTAAGTTAACTTTAGGAACAACTCATCTTAATCTTGATGGAAACACTAACTCCTCTACAACATTTACTGAGGCTAAAGGTGTTCAAATTAATAAGTTTAGTGGACCACATCCTGCTGGAAATGTTGGGGTCCAAATGCACCATATTGACCCTGTTAATAAAGGTGAAGTTGTTTGGTCTTTGGAACCACAAGATATAATTGTAATTGCTCGTCTTTTTACCGAAGGTAAATTTGATGTTTCTAGAATAATTGCTGTTTGTGGCTCTCAAATATTAAAACCTAGATATTACAGAACTATACTAGGGACTTGTATTTCTAATTTTTTAAAAGATAATTTAAAGGAAGGTGATTCTAGATTTATTAGTGGTGATGTCTTTACTGGAAATAAAATTAATTTAGATGGTAATCTAGGTTTCTATGATACTCAAATTACTGTCATAAAAGAAGGTAATAATCCTGAGTTCTTAGGATGGGCAATGCCAGGCTTTAATAAGTTTTCACTTTCTAGATCATTTTTTTCATGGTTAACTCCGACCAAAAAATTTGATATTGACACTAATATGAAAGGTGAAGTAAGAGCTTATGTTGTCACTGGTCAATATGAAAAAGTTTTGCCAATGGATATTTATATTCAACAACTAATAAAATCTATAATGATAGAGGACATAGATTTGATGGAAAAACTTGGTCTATATGAGCTTTCTCCTGAAGATGTTGCTCTCTGTGAATTTGTTTGTACTTCTAAAATTGAAGTTCAAAAGATTATTAGAAATGGTTTAGATTTATTAATTAAAGAAAATAGCTAAATGAAGGTTTTTAGAAATTTATTGAATACTGTCAAGCCTTTGTTTGTTGATGGAGGAAAATTAGAAAAGCTTTATCCTGCATATG
>Ga0209816_1001317_pt1 | contig 18671 bp, 23 predicted proteins | sample CoawatmetaG01DNA_FD_187509 | JGI IMG/M metagenome (GOLD analysis project Ga0209816, IMG submission 187509) | Marine microbial communities from the West Antarctic Peninsula - Coastal water metaG017-DNA (SPAdes) (version 2) | ecosystem: Environmental > Aquatic > Marine > Coastal ... | reverse complement strand
CGGGGCGGGGTTTCGCCCATCGCGGGGACGATCACCTTCGACGCGCGATACCAGTTGAGCATCGCGGTCATCGCGCCCGGCTGCGACCATTCGTCCAGATAGGCGGCCTTGTCCGCGCCGGCGATGGCGTGCGTCACGTGATGCGCGAAGGTGGAGCCGAGGAATTTTTCGAGGCCGGCGCCGACGAGGCCCTGGTCGATGCCCGTGTCGCGGAAGCGGGTGATGTACTGGCTGGCCTTGCGCTGCTCCGGCTCGTCGAACAGCGCGCGCTGGAAGAGCAGGGGATGCGGGGCGTTGACGATGACGAGGCGCGCGACGCGATCGGGGCGGGTCAGCGCCGCCATCCACGCGATCGCGCCGCCCCAGTCGTGGCCGACCAAAGTGAAGCGATCGATGCCGAGATGGTCGGCGAGCGCGATCAGATCGGCGAGGATCTGCTCGGCGGCATAGGCCTCCACCCCTTCCGGTTTGGAGGAGCGGGCGAAGCCGCGCTGGTCGGGCGCGACGACATAATGGTCGCGGGCGAGATCGGGGATCACGCCGCGCCATGTGCGGTGCGATTCGGGAAAGCCATGCAGCAGGATGACCGGCGGATGCGCAGGGTCGCCGGCGATCGCGACGTCGAGCTCCACACCGGTGGGCAGCGCGATACGGGTCAGCGGCATGTCGGTCATCACTCTCTCCTGTCGCAAGCCCTGTGCGGGTCGTCGTGCAGCGAGCCTAGCGGCCTTTGATCCTGCCGTCATGCCCGTGCGCAATGGCATACCGATCTACCATGTCATGGGTGCATCCTGGCCGATAGGCACGGTGAAACAGCACGTTAGCGTGCCGCCCCATGACCGATACGCCTTCAGAGACACCCGTTTTCCGGTCCGGCCCCGAGGAGCTGGCCTATCTGCGGCGCCGGGCGGAGGAGCATCGGCAAGGTGCTGAAAAAGCAGCGGATATGGGATCGCGCGCGATCCATTTGCGGCTGGAGCAGCTGTATCGCGAGCAACTTGGGCTGCTGGAAATAGTGCTTCCTGACTAGGTATTTGCGCAAAGATACCAGGAACGGACCAGCCTAACATGGGTTGATGCGACCGAACCGGCCCTGCTGTGGGGCCGGCAAGGGCAAGGATCGACCATGGGTCGCACCCGGACGATAGCGACGGTGTTCTGCGGTGCGGTGGCGCTGGCCGCCTGTGCTGCACCCGCGACGCGGATTTCGACCGGGCTGCAGCGTTATGGCCTGGACGAAAGCCGCGCCGATTGCGTCGGTGGTCGGTTGCAGAGCGACCTGACGCTCGGCCAGCTGCAACAGCTGGGCCGCGCCGCTGCCGCCTACAAGCAGAACGATCCCAATCCGGGCGTGCTGACGGTGGGCGACCTGATCCGCGTCGCGGGCGAGCTGAAGGACCCGAAGATCGCTCTGTCGGTCGGCAAGGCCGCGGCGGGCTGCGGCGTCCTGCCCTGATCCTGCACTCCCTTATCCGCAAAGGAGATATTCCATGAACAAGGACGAATTCCACGGCGGCGTGCGCTATGCGACCGGCAAGGTCGAAAAGGCGGTCGGCGATACGGTGAACAGCCGCGACTGGCAGGTCGACGGCGTCGTCGATCAGGTCGCCGGCGGTGCCCAGCACACCTATGGTCGCGCCAAGTCGATCATCGGCGAGGCGGTGGACAGCGCACCCGAGTTGCTCGACGAAGCGCGCGACCGGCTGAAGGATGCGGGCGAGCGCATCGCCGACGTGGCGGGCGACACTGCCGCGCGCGCCAAGGACGCGGCGGGCAAGCACGGCAAGGTCGCCGCGGATGCCGCGCGCGAGCATGGCAAGGCGGCGGCGAAGACCGTGCAGGACACGCCCGCTCTGTGGGCGGTGGCCGCGCTGGTCGGCGGCTATGCGCTCGGCTGGCTGATCCACGGGCGTCGCGCCTGAGGGGCACGCGATGACGGCCGCCCTGCTCAAATCCCTGCGTGATACCGTCGATCTGCGCCATCTGCGCCAGATCATCGTCGGCCTCGACGAGGGGGTGATCCTGATCGATCCCGACCAGAGCCTGCTCTGGGCGAACGACGCCGCGCTGGCGATGCACGGCGTCGGATCGGTCGAGGAGCTGGGCGCGACCGTCGACGAATATCGGTCCCGCTTCCAGCTGCGCTATCGCAACAACCACCGGCTGGAAGCGGACGATTACCCGATCGAACGCGTCGTCGCGGGCGACAGCTTTTCCGAAGTGGTCGTCGAGGTGACGGTGGCGGGCGAGGATGCCCCCCGCTGGGTGCATCAGGTGCGCAGCCTGGTGCTCAACGACGCGGACGATGGCGAGCCGGCGTGTTTGGTGCTGATCGTCCAGGACGTGTCGGCGCGCTACGAGGCGGAGGATCGCTTCGAACAGTCGTTCAACGCCAATCCGGCGCCGGCGGTGATCTGCCGGCTCAGCGACCTGCGCTTCGTCAAGGTCAACCAGGGATTCCTGGAGATGACCGGGCATCAGCGCGACCAGGTGCTGTGCAAGACAGTGTACGACATTGACGTGCTGCGCGAGGCGGAACGCCGCGATCTGGCCAAGGAACGGCTCGCCGAAGGGCGGACGATCCCGCAGATGGAGGCGGAATTGGAGCTGCCGGGTGGCGGCACCAAGCTGGTGATCGTGGCCGGGCAGCCGATCGACATGGGCGACCAGCCCTGCATGCTGTTCACCTTCGCCGACCTGGAACCGCGCCGGAAGGCGGAGGGTGCGCTGCGCCACAGCGAGGAACGGTTCACCCGCACCTTCCAGATGGCGCCGGTGCCGATGGCGATCGGCGCGCGCGACGGACATCTGCTGTGCGAGGTGAATGCCAGCTTCACGCAGATGACCGGCTATGCCTCGACCGAGATCATCGGCCGCCCGCTGGGCGAGGTGGAATTGTGGGAACATTCCACGATGCGCGAAGAGATCGAGGCGCTGATCGAGGACGGGCATGCGCTGCGCGGCCATGAGGCGCGCATCCATGCCAAGGACGGCGCAGGGATCGACTGTCTGGTGTCGACCGAGGCGATCCGGCTGGGCGACGACGCCTGCGTGCTGTGGGCGTTCCAGGACATCACGCAGCGCAAGGCGACCGAGCTGGAGCTGGTCGAGGCGATCGAGGCGGTGATGAAGGACACCAGCTGGTTCAGCCGGTCGATCATGGACAAGCTGGCCCGGCTGCGCGCGCCCGAGCGGCAGGCGGACGGGCCGGGCCTGGACGATCTGACGCGGCGCGAACGCGACGTGCTGGCGCTGATCTGCCGCGGCTATGACGACAAGCGGATCGCGCGGGCGCTCGACGTATCGGGCAATACGGTGCGCAACCATGTCGCGCGCATCTACGCCAAGATCGGCGTCAACCGGCGCATCGCCGCCGTCGCCTGGGCCCGCGCGCGCGGCTTCGACGGCGAAGGCGTCGTCATCGAAACGGAGGCGGCGGCATGAGCAAGACCTCGAAAGCCGATGCCGCCAAGCGCGCGACCAAGGGGTCCGTGCAGGAAGCGATCGGCAAGTTGATCGGCGACGATGCGGCGCGCGAGCGCGGTCGTGCCGAAAAGGACGCGGGCACCGCTGCGGCGACCCGCCGGACCAAGGACTCCCGGGACTGATCCCGGACACGCATTTTTCCAACAGGAGTGATTATGGCTACCCATGCTTATACCGGCCCGGTGCCGGGCGATGACCTGCGCACGGCGAAGACGCCGACCCGATTGTCGTGGGGCGCGGTGTTCGCCGGCGTCGTCATCGCCGTGGCGGTGCAGCTGGTGCTGGGCATCCTGGGCGCGGGCATCGGCCTGACCATGGTCGATCCGGTCGAGGGCACGACGCCGGGCGCGGCGGGCTTCGGCATCGGCGCGGGCATCTTCTGGCTGATCACCACCGTCATCGCGCTGGGCGCGGGCGGCTATGCCGCGGCGCGCGTCGCGGGCGTGCATGACCGGTTCGACGCGCTGGTCCACGGCCTGGTCGTGTGGGGCGTCACGCTGATCCTGACGCTATACCTGCTGACCTCGGTCGTCGGCGGCATCATCGGCGGCGCGTTCCGCACGGTGGGTGCGGTCGCCGGCGCGGCGGGCAGCACGGTGGGCGCGGCGGCACCGGCCGCAGCCTCGGTCGCGGGCATCGACAAGCAGGACGTGCGCAGCGAGGCCGCGGCCTATCTGTCGGACGCGCCGAACGATCCCGCGCAGATGACGCCCGAACAGGCGCAGACCGCGATCGCCAAGGAGCTGCCGGCGATGGCCCGTGGCGGCGCCGACGGTCAGCAGGCGGAAGCCCGCGTTGTCGACATCGTCGCCGCGCAGCGCAAGATCAGCCGCGAACAGGCGCAGGCCCAGGTGACGCGCGCCAAGCAGCAGTTCGTCCAGGCCAAGGACAAGACGGTCGAAACCGCGAAGGTCGCGACCGACAAGGCGGCGGGCGCTGCCGCTGGCACCTCGTTCATGCTCGTGCTCGCGCTGCTGATCGGCGCTGGCGCGGCCGGTTTCGGTGCAACTGCGGCGACCCGTCGCAAGCTGCGCTGAGTGTGCGCGGCGGGCCGGCGTATTCGGGCCCGCCGCATCCCTTTACCGACTGTCTGGAAAGGACACGATGATGACCACCAAGACCATCGGCGCCGCGCTGGCGCTCGCCACCGTGCTGTCGCTGTCGGCGTGCAACACGGTCAACGGCGCGGGCAAGGACCTGAAGTCGGCCGGTTCCGCCATCTCCGACGCCTCGGGCGAAAAGAAGAAGTGACGCCGGGCGGGGCGGGCCGAAGGGTCCGCCCCGTTTCGCATCGCGGGCCCGTCATGGCGCGGGAACCGCCGAGCGGATCGCGCGTTGTAGGTCAAACGGGCCGGTCTCATCCGATTGCGCCCGCATCGTTTGATCTGCCGGACCTGCCCTGACCAACAGTCTCCCCATCGCGAGGCCCCATGCACGGCCTGAGCAGCGCCATCCGGACCGGATGCGCGGATGCGGGTCCTTCGTTTTCCTAAGCCATTGCGATGGCCCGCGCCGCTGTGCGCGCCGGCGCTGTTGCGTGGCGTATCGACCATCTCGATCGACCATGCAGAAAGGGGCCTGACGCCATGGAAAGCTATTATCGGGAGCAGGCGGCGTCCTGCGCGCGCGAGGCCGCGGCCACCCAGCTGTCGCAGGTGCGCGATCGCTATCGCCGGTCGGAAGAGGCATGGCTGGCGATGGCGGATCGCATCGCCCGGACCGCCGCGTTCAAGGCGACCAACGGCACGTAACAAGACCGTCGTTAAACCGCGGCGGATCAACGACATGATGGTTCACCGCCGATGCCTTTTGACGCCAATCCGATTGCATCCGTAACGGTAGCGTCTCTTGTCCGGGCATCCGCTTTAGCCTAAGACTGTTCCTGCTTTGGACCGACAGCCGCTGCCCCCCGTGCCGCACACGCCATTCGTCGCGCCGCCCGCCGTGCGCGCGGCGATCGACGCGTTCCTGCACGGGCTCGACCCCAGCGACCCGTTCCTGGCGGTGGTCCAGCATTCGATCACCGCGATCGTGGTCAGCGATCCCACGCTGCCCGACAATCCGCTCATCTATGTGAACGACGCGTTTACCGCACTGACGGGGTTCGATGCGGCCGAAGTGCTGGGCCGCAATTGCCGGTTCATGCAGGGGCCGCTGACCGCTTCCGCGGATGTCGAGCGGCTGCGCGCCGCGATCCGACGGCGCGAGCGGATCGAAGTCGACCTGCTCAACCACCGGCGCGACGGCACGCCCTTCTGGAACCGGCTGATGGTGGCGCCGGTGTTCGATGCCGCGGGCGAGCTGCGCTATTTCGTCGCATCGCAGCTGGACGTGACGATCGAGCGGCACCGGCTGCAGCAATTGCAGCAGGATCGCGACTCGCTGAATGCCGAACTGGAAAAGCGCGAGGCGTTGCTCGCCGAGCGCGAGGCGCGGCTGGCGATGGCGCTCAACGCGGGTGGCCTTGGCACCTGGACGCTGGCGCTGCCGAGCAACGTGCTGACCGCATCGGAATCGTGCCTGGCGAATTTCGGCTTTCCGGCGGGCGCGCATTTCGGCGAGCAGAACCTCGCTGAAAGCCTGCACCCGGATGATGCCGCGCGCGTGCTCGCCGCGATCAGGGACACGATCGTCAACGACGCGCCCTATGACATCGAATATCGCATCCTGACGCCGGCGGGCGAGCAGCGCTGGATCCATGCGCGCGGCGCGGTGCAGCGGCGCGCCGATGGGACGCCGCTGGAAATGTCGGGCTTCACCAGCAACATCACGGCGCGCAAATTCGCCGAGGAGCATCGCGCGGTGCTGGCGCGCGAGCTGACGCACCGGGTGAAGAACACGCTGGCGACCGTCGGCGCGGTGGTCAGCCAGACGTTGCGCGACGCGCCGTCGCTCGGCGAGGCACGGGCGGCGGTGGCGGGACGGATCGCGAGCCTGGGCGCGGCGCACGAGCTGCTGGTGCGCGACGAGGTGGAGGGCGCGGCGATCGGCGAGATCGTCGAGCGCGTACTGGCGCCGTTCCTCGACAGCAACGGCCGGCGCTTCACGATCGAAGGGCCGGATATTCGCCTGAGCCCCGAAATCACGCTGGCGCTGTCGATGGCGCTGCACGAACTGGCGACCAACGCGATCAAATATGGCGCGCTGTCGGTGCCCGAGGGGCAGGTCGCGATCCGCTGGGCGCTGGTCGGCGCGGTCGGCGCGCGGCGCTTCGCCTTCAGCTGGGCCGAACAGGGCGGCCCGCCGGTGACCGCGCCGATGCACACCGGCTTCGGCACGCGCATGATCCAGCGCGTCTTCGCCCAGCATGTCGAGGGGGAGGCGGGCATCACCTATGCGCCCGAGGGCGTGCGCTTCGCGATCGAGGCCCCGGTCTGAGCGGGACGGCCCCGCCGGTGACGCCGGACCTGCGCTATATCGTGGTGCGTGGACGGCTGTGGCGACGCGCCAACCCTGCGCTGGCAGAGGACGAGCGGCAACGGCTGGTAGCGCAGCTGATGGCGGCGCGGCGGGCGGTGGCCGCGGCGAAACGGGCGGGTGACGCGGACGCGGAGGCGCAGGCGCATGCCGCGGTGGATGCGGCGAAGGTGGCGCTCGGCGAACGCGGACCGGTGTGGTGGGACGACGGGGCGCCGGATCTCAACCGGCGTATGGCGCGCAACACGGTGTATGCGGCGTGGTTTGCGGGGTTGGGGGCGTAGGGCGGTTTTTGGATGGCGGGTGTTGGTAGCGTGGCCGGTGTTGGTTGGCTGGCGGGTGTTGGTTGGCGCGCCCTTTAAGCCTGGCCGTCATCCCCGCGAAGGCGGGGATCCATAGCCGCTACCGACTGCGATGGAATCGCGACGGTAGCGCGTCTGGATTCCCGCCTTCGCGGGGATGACGGAGGGGGCTTTATTCCAGCGTTAGCGTGTCGTCGTCGGGGTCGACCTTGCCGGCGAGGCCGGGCACTTCGTCCAACTGGCGCAGCGCGGTGAAGCCGCCGCGGTCTTCGCGGTAGCGGACGATTTCGAAGCCGTGGCCGGCAAGTGCGGGCACGGCGTCGAGCTCGTCCGCGGTGGCGGTGTTGACGTTGACGCTCACAGGTTCGCCTGCTCCTCTTTCGGCAGATCGGCATCGGGGCCGTAATAGAGTTCGGCGCATTCGTCGGCGAGGCAGCCGCCCTCGATCTCGATATCGTCGCGATAGGCGTCGGCGATGAAGGCGAGCGTGTCGACGTGGCGCGCTTCGAAATACATCGGATGGACGTCGTCGCGGCCGGCGCCGAAGACGACGCGGCCGACCTTCGACCAGATCGACGCCATCGTACACATGCCGCAGGGTTGCAGCGTCGAATAGAGCGTCGCGCCGCGCAGTTCGAGTTCGCCGATCCCCTCACAGGCGCGGCGGATCGCCATCATTTCGGCGTGCGCGGTGGCGTCGGGCAGCTCGTGCGTCTGGTTGCGTTCGGCGGCGAGCACCTTGCCGTCGCGCACGATCACGCAGCCGAGCGGCGAGGTCGACGGATCGGACCCCTTCGATCGCGCGACGTCGATCGCCATCCGCATCCAATATTCGTCGTCACCTGCGCACATATTTGCCCCGCTTCCGAAGGACCTAACGCACGGGCGCGCCGAAAGACGCCTCAGGGATAGCTGACCGTGTTGGGCACCTGCGGGATGGGGATCCATTCCTTGTCGTCGCCGGGGACGAGCGGAAATTCGCCGGCGGTCCAGGCGCGGCGCGCCTCCTCGATCCGTTCGCGGCGCGACGAGACGAAGTTCCACCAGACGTGGCGCGGGGTCTTGAAGGCGTCGCCGCCCGCCAGCATTGCGCGGCCGCCGGTCTCCGAACGCAGCGTCGCGGCGATACCGGGGCGCAGGACGTAGAGCTTCATCGGTTCCAGCGGCACGCCCTCCAGCGTCGCCTCACCGAAGGCGAGATAGATGGCGCGCTCGTCCGCCGCGGCGTCGATGGGGACGGCGGCACCGGGATCGAGCAGGATGTCGGCGTAGATCGTGCCGGCATAGGTGGTGGTCGGCGCACGCTGGCCCCACAATTCGCCCATGATGATGCGCGCGCGGGCGCCGTTCGCCTCCAGCGTCGGCAGCGCATCGCGCGCGACATGTTCGAAATCGGGCGCCATTTCCTCTTGGGCGTCGGGCAAGGCGAGCCAGGTCTGGATGCCGGACAGCACCGGACCGTGCGCGCGCTCGTCGCCGGGCGAGCGCTCCGAATGGACGATGCCATGGCCGGCGGTCATCAGGTTCACGGCGCCGGGTTCGATCCGGAGCTGCGTGCCGAGCGAGTCGCGATGTTCGATCGCGCCATCGAACAGATAGGTGACGGTGGCGAGGTTGATGTGCGGGTGCGGGCGCACGTCGATGCCGCCGCCCGCGGCGAGCTGTGCCGGGCCCATCTGGTCGAAGAACAGGAACGGCCCCACCATCGTGCGGGCGCGGCCGGGCAGCGTGCGGTGGACCTTGAACCCGCCCAGGTCGTGGGTGACGGGGGTGATGGTCTGGAGGACGAAATCGTCAAGCACGGGCAGGCTCCGTTTCGCGAAGAAGCTGTTCGAGATCAGCAGGGTAGATGACTTCCGGCCAGTCGGCGAGTTCGGACACGTCGAACCAGCGCGATCCCGCCAACACGCGCTGTTCCAGCGCGGTCAGCGCGCCGGCCTGCACGTCGTGGCGATCGATATCGACGCGGAAATAGCGTTCGTCGGCGATCACCTCGACGCCTTCGAAGGTCAGGAATTCGCAGGTGCGCTGCGCGACCTCCGGCCCGCAGTCGATGTCCAGCCCCACCTCTTCCCACAATTCGCGGCGCGCTGCCTGTGGGTAGGTTTCGCCGGGATCGACTGCTCCGCCGGGTGTACACCACAGGGGCGGGCGGTCGCCGGGAGTGAAGCGCATCAGCAGCACGCGGCCGGCGCCATCGACCAGCAGGATGCGGGCGGCGGGGCGGGGAACACGGGTCACGGGCGACGACATCGGGCTTCCTTCCACTCCCGTTCGGTGTCAGCCGTACGGGGACGACTCCCGCCGACGCGGCTGGAGGCCAGCGGGCTGGGGCGTGTCTTACCGGTCCGGCGCGATTGCGACAGCCCGCAATCCGGAAACGCTGCGGTTCAGTGCAGGCGCGATCCGCAGTCGAGTTCGGGATAGTGGCGGAAGATTCCCTCGGTGGTGAAGGGCAGGCGCCGGTCACTCTTCAGATAGGCGCGGATACCGGGCAAATCCGCCACCGCGTCACGCAGGCGGAGCAAGGCGGGATAGCGCGATTCCAGCGCCGCCATCCGCTGCGGGAACATGTAGCGCAACCCCTCGACCAGCTGGAACAGCGAGGTGTCGGCATAGGTCCAGCGATGGTCGACCAGCCATTCGGTCGGGCCATGCCGTGCCGCCGCCTCGAAATGGTCGAGATATTTGGGCAGGCGTTCCCTGCGGAACTGGTCGGCGGCGCGTGCGGCCTCGTCCTTCTGATCGTCGTAATAGGCCATCATGGCGACGGGATGGTGGACGCTGTGAACCTCGGCGATGCAATCGGCGATGGTCAATTGCAGCTGGTTGATCCACTGCCGATCGGCAAGGTTCGACGGCGCCAGATCGTGCTGCTGGCCGAGGAATTGCAGGATGTTGGCGACCTGCGCCACGGCGTGATTGTCGAGCGCGAGATAGGGCGGGGCGAACGGGCCGCGGCCGGCCTTCGCCCGCGTTTCCATATCGGCCATCATCGCCTCGACGCCCTCCAGCCGGGCGCAGTCGAGATAGTCGATGCCGGCCGCCTCCAGCGCCAGGCGCACGAACTCGCCGCGCCCCTGGATCGTCGGCCAATACCACAAGCGATAGGGCATCAGGCTCTCCCGTTCACTCGCCCGGCGCGCGTGCCTTGATCGCGAGGGCATGGATGCGCGTCGACAACAGATCGGCGAGCGCTTTGTTCACGCGGCGCTGGCGTGCGACGCGGGTTTCGCCGGCGAACAGCGGGCTTTCGACGGACACGCTGAAATGCGACTCGCCGGTGCCGTCGTCCCCCATATGGCCGGCATGATGATGGCTGTCGTTGACGACCTCAAGATGGGTCGGTTGCAGCGCGTCGCGCAGGCGCTCCGCGATGATGTCGGCGAGGGGACGGGCGGCGGTGGCGGTGTCGGTCATCGCGCCTATATAGCCAGACTTGCGCAGATTAGGGAGCGTTCGTGGCGCGCGGAAGTGACAGGAAAGACCGGCCGCACACGCGGTTTCATGGCCGGGTGGAAGCGAATGGCCGGATGTGTGCCGAGCCGGGCTGCGAGGAGCCGGGCGAATTTCGCGCGCCGCCGCTGGAAGGCGCGAGCGATGGCGGCGGCGGGCCGGGCGCGTTCCGCTGGATGTGCCTGGAGCATGTCCGCGCGTTCAACAGCCGGTACAATTATTTCGACGGGATGACCGCGGACGAGATCCATCGCGCGCAGCGGCCGCTGGCGGGCTGGGAGAGTGAGACGCGGGCGTTCGCGCGCGCCGGCACGGGCGACCAGGGGCCGCGCTGGGCTGATTTCCGCGATCCGCTCGACGCGATCGGTGCCCGCTATCGCCGCGAGGTCGCGCCCGAGCGCCGCGACGGCAAGCCGCTGTCGGGTCAGGACCGGGCGAGCCTGAAGGTGCTGGGGCTGGCCCCGGACGCCGATCGGACCGCGCTGCGCAAGCGCTATTCGGAACTCGTCCGCACCTATCACCCCGATCGCAACGGCGGCGATCGCAGCCACGAAGCGATGCTGCAAAAGGTGATCGCGGCCTATCAGCAGCTGCGGCAGGCGCCCGCCTTCCTGTGATCGCCGACACGGCCCGCGTATAGAACCATTGCGCTGGAAAGCCCGAAGCGGACCAGTTTGGATTTTTGTTTACTTTTGTCCGGTAGGATGGCCGCATGAGGCCTCCGACCATCCCACGCGCCCGTGCCGGGCGCCCGGCGCATCGCGCGCCCGCGGCGCACCGCGGCGCCGCGCGCCTGTTGCGCGATGCGCGGGGTGCGACGATCGTCGAATTTGCGATCGTCGCGGTGCCCTTCGTCGCGCTGATGCTGGCGGTGGCCGTGACGAGCCTGGCCTATTTCGTCCAGGAAACGCTGGAAACCGCGGTCGAGCGCGCCGCGCGCGGGATCGTGACCGGCCGGACGCAGGCCGCCGACGATAAAGGCACCATGTCGGGCATGACGCGGGCGCAACTCGCCGAACGGTTCCGTCAGGCGGGCTGCGCATCGCTGCCGGCTTTCCTGCCGTGTTCGCGCCTATACGTGGAGGTGAAGAGCGCGGTCGACTGGACGTTGCTCGATAATTCGCCGCCGGCGATCACCATGGGGCCCGACGGCCGCATCGCCAACGTCTTCGCCTACGACCTGGGGAACCAGGGGTCGATCGTCGCCGTCCGCTTCATGTACGTGTGGCCGATCCAGACGTCGCCGCTGTTCGATTTCAGCAATATCGGCAAGGGCCGGCGGCTGCTGATGGCGACCTCGGTCGCCAAGTCGGAGACCTATCAATGACCGGGCGCCGCATCCGATGGCCGCGCCCGCTGCGGGCATTGCGGCGCGATCGACGCGGGCTGGCGCTGATCGAATTCGCGATGATCCTGCCGATCCTGTTGATCCTGTACCTGGGCAGCGTCCAGTTGCAGGACGGCATTTCGTGCAATCGCAAGGTGACGATCGCGACGCGCGGCGTCGCCGACCTGATTGCCCAGAATGCCACTGGCTCGACGACGCAGCGCGAGATCGACAACAGCTTGGCCGCCGCGACGCAGGTGATGGCGCCCTATCCCGCCGCCCGCGCGATGATCCGGCTGACGCATGTCACGATCGACAACAATTACCAGGCGCGCGTCGACTGGAGCCGGGCCCTGAACGGCATTCCCGACGTGAAGGGCACCGTGGCGACGATCCCCACCCAGATGCGGGTGCGCGGCGTGTCGTTCCTGATCGCCCGCGTGACCTATGCCTATCAGCCGCCGACCAATTTCGGCTTCATCGGGCCGATCAAGCTGGGCGATTCGCTGATCATGCTGCCGCGCAATTCCTCTGCCGTCACCTGTGTGGATTGTTGATCCCATGACCTTTTCCCTGCTCTCCCGCCTGCGTGACGTCCGCCGCGACCGCCGCGGTAACGTGCTGATGATGTTCGGCTTTGCCGTGATGCCGATGACCTTCGCGGTCGGCATGGGCATCGATTACGCGCGCGCGATGAAGTCGCAGACCAAGCTGAACGGCGTCGCGGATGCGGCGGCGCTGGTGGCGGTCAGCAAGATCGCCATGCCGCTGGACGACAAGACCGCCGCCGATCAGGCGCGGCAGATGTTCCTGATCCAGGCGCAGTCGGTGCTCGGGCCCGGCGCGGTGCAGCTGACCAACGTGACCGCGACCGCAGTGAAGGACAGCACCGGGCGGCGCACCGCGTCGGTCACCTATACTGCGACGTCGGGGAACGTCTTTGCGCGCGTGCTGGGCCTTCGGGTGCTCAACATCAGTGGTGCGTCGTCGACGACCAACGCCATCGCGCCGAACATGAATTTTTACATGCTGCTCGACGTGTCGGGATCGATGGCGCTGCCGACGACGAGCGCAGGCCTGTTGAAGATCGCCCAGAGCAACAGCAAGGGCTGCAAATTCGCCTGCCATTCGGTCAACGACCTGACCGGCACCGACGCCAACGGCAATCAGACGAGCCTGTACAACGTCGCCCGGTCGTACAATCTGACCTTGCGGGTCGATGAAGAGGCGACCGCCGTGCGCAGCCTGATTAGCACGGCGACGACGACCGCCAGTCGCAACGGCGCGGCCTATCAGTTCGCGATGGCGGGGTTCCGGGGGAAGGGCGGCTTTTCGACGCTCCAGAGCCTGACCGGCACCGTCCAGAAGATCATCGATGCGACCGGCCTGATCGGGCCATCGAAATTCTACAGCAATGGCTGCCCGACCTCCGCGTGCAAAAGCACCGAGGTCGGCTTCAACGACCAGGACAGCGGCACCAGCGATGCCATGGACAACATCAACGCGATGATGACCGATCCGGGATCGGGGCTGAACGGCGAGGCGCCCAAGGCGGTGATGTTCATGATCACCGACGGCATGCGCGACGAAGCGCGTTCTGGCGGCAAGCCCGAAATCGCGATTGACACCGCCAAATGCGACGCGATCAAGGCACGCGGCATCCGCATCGCGGTGCTCTACACGGAATATCTGCGCGAATCGCTCGACAACGACAATTGGTCGCAGGTCAACGTCGCACCCAATCTTTACAAGGTCGAACCCGCGCTGCAGGCCTGCGCGTCGACCGGTCTGTACACCAAGGTGACGACCGATGGGGACATTGCGGCCGCTTTGTCGGCCTTGTTCCAGAATGCGGTGGCGACGGCGCGGATCACGCAATGAGGGCGCGCCATCGCGACGTATAACGAGTAAATATATGCGAGTAGCTCGCATTAGCGTTGACGGTGATAATAACTCGCATTAACGGACGCCCCATAAAGGGGACCGTTTTTGATGACCAAACCACCGTTTCTGGCGCTGTCGTGCATCGGCTTCCTCGCGTCCGCGCCAGCCTTTGCCGCTGATCCGGTTGCGGCGACCCCGAAGACCGGCGTCGCCGCCGATCCGCAGGCGCAGGATGCCCGGCGCGAGGGCGAGCGCGACGACATCATCGTCAACGGCAAGGGGCAGGTGGCGCCTGCGGTGGTCGAAAGCCCGAAGGCGACGTCGGCGCTGATCGACACGCCGCAGACGATCACCGTCATTTCCGACCAAGTGCTGCGCAAGCAGAACCTCCAGACGCTGCGCGATGCGTTGCAGACGATCCCCGGCATCACCTTCGGTGCGGGCGAGGGCGGCGGCGGTTATGGCGACAGCATCAACCTGCGCGGCTATTCGGCCAACACCGACATCACGATCGACGGCATCCGCGACAGCGCGCAATACAGCCGCACCGATCCGTTCAATCTGCAGCAGATCGAAGTCTATAATGGTGCGAATTCGGTGTTCAACGGATCGGGCAGCGTCGGCGGCACGATCAACCTCGTCACCAAGGAGCCGCGCGCCGAAGACCTGACGATCGTGCAGGGATCGGTCGGCACCGACAATTACTGGCGGGGCACGGTGGATGCCAATCATCGCGTCGGCGACGATGTCGCGGTGCGCCTCAACGCCGTCTATCATCACAATGACGTGCCCGGCCGCGACGTCGAGAAGTACGAACGCTGGGGCGTCGCGCCTGCGGTGACGATCGGGATCGGCGGGCCGACCAGCCTGACGCTCGCCTATGTCCACCAGCGCGACGACAACACGCCGCTGTACGGCGTGCCCTATTTCAACAACGCGCTGGTCGGCGGCCTGATCACCGGCGCGGATCGCAGCGACTATTACGGCTACAGCAACCTCGATCGCCAGCAGATCACGGTCGATCGCTTCACCGCGACCTTCCGCCATCAGGCGGATGCGCATGTCTCGATCCGCAACCTGACGCGCTGGCAGCGCGTCGGCCAGTATAGCGTGACGAGCGCGCCGCAGGGCACCTTCTGCCTCGCCGGGACGGGCCGCCAGCCGGTGGCGACGAGTGCGACCAATCCGGTCGGCGCGGCATGCCCGACGGGATTGCAGCCCGGCCAATGGATCCCGTCCGGCCCGCGCGGGCTGTTGCGCGACCAGGAGAACCAGTTGCTCGCCAACCAGACCGACCTGCGGCTGGAGCATGGTGAGAAAGGCGGGCTCCGCAACGTCGCCAACATCGGCATGTCGGCAATCGTCGAGGATTATCGGATCACCAGCGGGTCGCTGCTGCGCAATGCGGACGGATCGGCGGTGTCGCCACTGCCGACGCTGTCGATCACCAACCCGGACAGCGTCTATCGCGGGCCGATCAATTACGTCACTACGGCGCAGTCGCGGTCGACCCAGACCAACGTCGCGGTCTATGCCTTCGACACGCTGGAGCTGAACCGCTTCTTCGAACTGAACGGCGGCGTGCGCTGGGAAATGCAGCGCAGCAACTTCCGCGCGTTGCCGCTGCAAACGCTGGCACCCGGCGTCAGCCAGCCGGTCGCCGCGTTGCAGGCGCCGCAGATCAACAACGAGCGGCTGTTCTCGTATCGCGTCGGCGCGGTGTTCCACCCGGTGCGCGACGTCAGCGTCTATGCCGGCTACGGCAACGCGAAGACGCCCTCGTCGCCGAGCGTGCGCGCCGGCTGCGTCAGCGTGTCGAATAATATCGTCACCAACACCTGCGGGGTCGCGCCCGAAACCGCACGCAATTACGAGGCGGGCGTGAAGGCGGGGCTGTTCAACCGCCGGCTCGAGCTGACCGCGGCGGTGTTCCGCAACGAGCGCACCAATTATCGCGTGCCCTCGAACGACCCCGCTCTGCCGACGGTGCAGGTGCTGGGCGGCAAGAGCCGTGTCGACGGCATCGCGCTGGGTGCATCGGGCAATATTACCAAGGCGTGGACGATCTTCGCCAATTACACCTATCTCGACAGCAAGGTGTTGCAGTCGGTGTCCGATTACTGCCTCGCCAATCCGGGCAGCACGGGCACACCCAATTGCGGCAATTCGGTCGCCAACCCCGACCCGCAGCGTGGCAGCCCACTGGTGCAGACGCCGACCCATTCGGGCAGCCTGTTCACCACGTACAAGCTGCCGTTCGGGCTCGAGATCGGCTATGGCCTGACCTATCAGGGGTCGTTCACCACCTATGTCCCGGTGCTGACCAACGGCGTGCAGCTGCGCGCGCCCGACTATCTGATCCACCGCGCCTATCTCGCCTACAGCTTCGGCAACGGCTGGACCGCGCAGCTCAACATCCAGAACCTGACGGACGAAAAGTACCTGACCAACGTCCGCAACAACATCAACGCGACCAGCGGCGTCGTGACCGGCGGCTGGGCGATGCCCGGCGATCGGCGCCAGACGGTGCTCAGCCTGTTCCGCAGCTTCTGATCTTTGCTACTCTTCCCCGCCACATCAGCCCCCGGCGGGGAAGAGACCTGAGGAACCACCAGTCATGCTGATTGCCATCCCCGATATTCTGGATGCGGCGGGCGTGGCGCGGTTGCGGGAGATTATCGACGTGGGCGAATGGGTAGACGGCAACGTCACCTCGGGCCCGCAGGCGGCGCTCGCCAAGCGCAATCGGCAGCTGGCCGAAGGATCGGAGGCGGCGCGCGCCGGCGCGGCGTTCGTACTCGAGGCGCTGGGGCGGTCGCCCCTGTTCTTCGCTGCGGCGCTGCCGCTCAAGGTGTTTCCGCCGCTGTTCAACCGCTACGAGGGCGGCGAGGATTTCGGGCTGCACGTCGACAATGCCATCCGCCTGCAACGCGGCAGCGATTTCCGCATCCGGTCCGACCTGTCGGCGACCTTGTTCCTCGACGATCCGGACACATACGACGGCGGCGAACTGGTGATCGAGGATCGCTTCGGCCCGCAGGTGGTGAAACTGCCCGCCGGACATCTGGCCCTCTATCCCGCCTCTAGCCTGCATCGCGTGACGCCGGTGACGCGGGGCGCGCGCACCGCGAGTTTCATGTGGCTGCAATCGATGGTGCGCGACGATGGCGAGCGGCGCACGCTGTTCGAGCTGGACGAGGCGATCCAGTCGGTCGCGGCCAGCAACGGCCAGGGCGATCCCGCGGTCGTCAAACTGACCGGCATCTATCACAATCTGCTACGGCGCTGGGCCGATGCCTGACATTGCGGCGCCCGCCTGCGGCTTCGTCGGCCCGGTGAAGCGGTCGATCACGATCGCCGGTCACCAGACGTCGATCAGCCTGGAGCCCGTGTTCTGGCGCGCGCTGGAAGAGGCGGCGCAGGGCTGCGGCCTGCCGCTGTCCGCGCTGGTCGCCGAAATCGACGTGCTGCGTATCGCGGCGGACGATCCGCCCAACCTTGCCAGTGCGTTACGAAGCTGGTTGTTCGCGCGGACGTTGACCTGACGCCCGCCGCCATGCGACCGCCGGGGCACAGTCGGGGATATGCAGCGATGAACGCGGTCAAATGGCGAAAGACCTGGTTTCAGGTCCATAAATGGATCGGGCTGACGCTCGCCATCCTCATCATCCCCCTGTCGCTGTCGGGCGCGGCGCTCGTCTGGCGCGAGCCGCTGGACCGGCTGATCCATGCCGAACGCTATTCCACCAGCGGCACCGCGTTGCTGGCACCCGAAACCTATGTGGCGGCGGCGCAGCGCGTGCTGGCGCCGGGCGAGCGGATCAGCGACCTCGGTCTGCCGGAAGGGGACGGCCCCGTGACGGTCAGCGCCGTGGGTGCGCAGGCGCCGCGGCGCGGACCGCCAGCGCGCACGACGGTCTATCTCGACCCGCCCACCGCGCGCGTGCTGGCCGTGGCGCCGCGCAGCGGCGGCGTCATGCGCTTCCTGCATGTGCTGCACGGCAGCCTGCAGGTGCCGGGAATCGGGCGGACGATCGTGGGGTGGATCGGCGTCGCGATGCTGCTGTCGAGCATGACCGGGCTGTGGCTATGGTGGCCGAGCGTCGGTCGCTGGACGAAGGGGTTTCGCTGGCGCCGGCATCGCAACACCGACAGCAACCTGCATTACCAGATGGGCTTCTGGATCGCGCTGCCGCTGTTCGTCCTGTCGCTGACGGGCGTGTGGATCAGCTTCCCCGGCGTGTTCGGCGGACGGGAGGGCGGCGGTCGCCCAGCCTTCGCGCCGCCGGTGGCTGAGCCGGCGCAGTCGGTGGATACCGTCGTCGTGCGTGCCGCGGGGGTGGCGAAGGGGCCGCTACGCAGCGTCGGCTGGCCGACCGAGCGGTCGGCGGATTGGACGGTCAGCCTGGCCAACGGGCGCCGGATCAAGGTGGCGGACGACGGCGGCGTGGCAGTGGCTGCGGCGGCGCGCAAGCCGGGCGGCGCGGCGCGCTGGATGCGGCGGATTCACGATGGCGACGATATGGGGATCGTCTGGCAGGTGGTGATTTTCCTCGGCGGGCTGCTGCCGGCGGGACTGGCGGTGACCGGTGTGATCATGTGGTGGCGCGCCCGTGGCTGGCGCGCGAAGGTGGCGGCGCGGGGGTAGGGGCTTCCTCCGCCGTCACCCCGGACTTGGTCCGGGGTCCACTTTGCGGCTGGGGGGGATGGCTGGAGGCTCTTGCCGTTCCCTCGTGGCCCGGTGGACCCCGGAACAAGTCCGGGGTGACGGGGTGGGTGGGGCTGCCGTGGTGGAATAT